>ERZ772812.638-NODE-638-length-29676-cov-4.584450_pt1 | contig 29676 bp, 28 predicted proteins | sample MGYA00511343_ERZ772812 | MGnify/ENA primary metagenome ERZ772812 (study PRJEB29015, sample SAMEA2737706) | human gut metagenome | biome: human gut; feature: human-associated habitat; material: faeces | place: China | collected 2012 ...
TGCTTTGCACCGCATAACAGACATTATGCGGTGCCACGACTCGTAGTACATATTCCCAACGTCTTCAATTTTATTTATTATATCACGGGTGCGCAAAAAAAGCAATTACCAAGACGGATTTTTTTGCAAAAAAGTCCCTGTTTTTCAACTTCTTTTGACGCATTGCATGATAACAAGGCCGAGGCAGGAAAAATTTTTTTGCATCGGCCTGGTTGTTATGCTTTTTTGTTTGTGCATATGCTCGCACGCTGCATTCTATTCTGGTTATAACCGGAAAAATGTGCAGGGTTACACCGCATAATGTCTGTTATGCGGTGCAAAGCATATTAGAGGGCAACCGCATAATGTCTGTTATGCGGTGCTGCCGGGAATAAGATGGGTTCGGAGTCGTGTGCCAGGGAGATCGCGTATGACAGATCGGGAACTAAAAAAGTTGAGCCGCGCTGAGCTGAATGTACGCCGCCTGGCGGAGGAGCAGCCAAAATGAAAAAAAAGAAAATACCGGAAATGCCCTCTACACAGCAGCTGGAGGCAGAACTGAACCGGGTGAAATACAGAAGCCGCTACCGCAGCGTGTTTCGCAGTACCGTGTACACACTGATTACAGTGGCGGCTGTTTCAATCCTGGTGGCCACCTTATGGCTCCCGGTTTTGCAGATCTACGGTAGCTCCATGACCCCCACGCTTCAGGATGGCGAGATTATTTTCTCCGTCAAAACATCAGAATTTGAACCAGGAGAGATTGTTGCATTTTACTATAACAACAAGATTTTGGTAAAACGTGTCATTTGCGGCCCTGGCGACTGGATTGACATTGACGAGGACGGTACGGTCTATGTCAATGAGGTTCGTCTGGAAGAGCCTTATCTGACGGAAAAAACCCTGGGCGACTGCAATATTGACCTGCCCTTCCAAGTCCCAGACGGGAAGGTGTTCGTCATGGGAGACCACCGCTCCACATCGGTGGATTCCCGAAATACTGCCGTGGGCTGCGTGGCCCAGGAACAAATTGTTGGAAAAATCATATTCCGCATCTGGCCGTTGAACCGGATCGGAACTGTGGATTAGAAAGGAGGTATCCGGAATGCGGAAAAATGTCACGCAGGAAGCAGCAGGCTTCCTCGCGGGGGCAAGACGGCGGCGGATATGGCTGAAAGTGGTAAGTGCGCTGGGCTGCGTGGTGGTGTTCTGTACCACCTATGCTCTGATTCTACCCGCCATTACCATGGAAAAAACCGGGTGCGGCCTGACAGAGCATACCCATACAGCAGACTGCTATACCCAGGTGACTGCCGTGACCCGGCAGGAGCCGGTATGTTCCTTAGAGAACCTGGATCTTCACGAGCATACAGAGGATTGCTTTGATGAAAATGGAACGCCGGTATGTGGCTATGCTGATTTTGTCATCCACGAGCACGACGCCTCTTGCTATGACGCGGATGGGCGGCTCTGGTGCCCATTACCGGAGATCAAGGCTCACACCCACAGCGAGGACTGCTATGCCACGCTCCAGACCCTGGCGGTACATACCCATACCGACGAGTGCTATACCACCGAGCAGGGAGAACTGATCTGCACGGAAGCCACCGGGGCGGAGGAAGAACCTGCCGAGTCTGCGGAAGAGGCAGAACCGGAGTTGATCTGCGATCAGAAAGAGATCATGCTTCATGAGCATGTGTCCTCTTGCTTCGATGCAAACGGCAATCTCATCTGCGGCAAGACACAGGTGCTGGAGCATGTGCATTCCGATGCCTGCTTTGAGACCGCGGAGGAAGCGGTTGACACGGAAGCCCTGACTTGCGGCTTGACCGAGGGTGAGGGGGCCCATACCCATGACGATAGCTGCTATGACGAAAGCGGCGAGCTTGTGTGCCAGTTGGAGGAAAATACCGGCCACCAGCATGGCCCCCTCTGCTACGGCACATGGGAGCTGACCTGTGGTTTGCAGGAGCACACCCATACGGAGGAATGTAGGTTGGCCGCAGAGCTGACCGAAGAGGAACAGGCCCAGGTGGACGAGGTCATTGCCCTCATCGACGCCCTGCCCACCCAGGCGGAGATAGAGGAAGCGCTGACGGCCCTTGAGGACGCCGGAGACGAGGACGGTTACGACGCTTATCTAGCTGAGATCGTCACCCAGGCAAAGGCGGCCTATGAAGCGTACTCCGCTCTGATGGAGGTCCAGCAGGAAAAGGTTACCAACGCCGCCAAGCTCATGGCGCTGGAACCGTTTTGGAGTGTGCAGGTGCTTCCGGACGAGAATGGCGGAAGTACAGATCCAATTCAGCTTTCCCAGTATGCGGCGGCTAATGAAGGCAAGGTAGAAATTACGGTTTCCGATAAAGAAGGGGCTCTTTTGGAACCGGATGCTGACGGTTACTATAACGTCACAGCCGGGGAGACTTATAACATCCGTGTGGTATATGAGGGAGACAAACTGGCCAAGGGAAAGTATTATGTGGCATTCCCCGCCAACATTGACCTGAAACAACAGAATGGCGACCTCACATTCAAAGACAATCAGGGCACTACGATAGACGCCGGAAGATGGTATTCTCAAAAAAATGAAGACGGCACAGTCTGGCTGATCTTTGATATCACAGGCGACTTGAGCAAACACTCCGATATTATTTTGACCGCTGATGTAACCTGCAACTTCGCTTACACGGAGGAGCCGATAGAATTTGACGGCAATATTAACGTCAAGGTTCACCACAACGAGGATTTTCAAAATACCGATGTTTCCAAGTGGGCGAAGGATCTGAATCCAGAAAAACCGAACAAAATCGAATGGCGGTCTGAAATCTACGGAAATTCCGGATCAAACATCATTGGCGCGACAGTCACCGACACGATCACAACGCCCGATACGCACTACTTTACAGAGGCGGATAAGGAGGCCGGGATTGAATTTGAGGCCACAAAGTATAAGCCGGAAAGTTCCTTTACCAAAGAGAATATTTTGGAGACCCATTCCTGGACGGTTCGACCCAGTGATCAAGGCCTGACTTGGAACGAAACAGGGTGGACTTATACCATGCCGGAGACGATCGTGTGTACCAAATGCGGGAAAACCATCACACTGGGCAATGACGACTGGCTGTACTATATAAGGTACACCAGTACAATGCGGGACGGTCTGCCGGAGGGCTATACCCAATATGAGAACAACATAGCATGCGACGGGGCTAACGCTACCGGCAGAACCCACACAGGCGCGACCGAAAGCGACGCCGGAGTTGTCAAAACCGGCAGATACGTGCAAAACCCGGATGACGGTCAAAATGACAACCCATATGACAACGACGTCTTTGAGTGGACGCTTACCGTGGACATTCCCGCCGCGCGTTCCGGTGAGAAATTTGATTATTTCTGGTATCTTTGGGACTCGTTGCGGGTGCAAGAGGGAGATCAGCGCACGTATTGGAATAATCCGCTGACGGACATAAAGGTTACGGCGGAGATCGGCGGAGAAACCATTTCGGTTCCCCAGTATGGCTCTGAGGATGCGTTGAACGCGGAGATCTGTTGGCGAAATCCTTATACAGGGGACAAAGACTCTGGACAGCAGATTGACTTCTATACCGAGTGCAAATGCACGGAGGCAAACTGTCCGAGATGGAAGGATGGCAAGTGTGATGACCCAAAGGATCAGGGCTTCTGCAGATGCTGGAGCTACGACAAGGACGTCAGGATTACGGTTATCTATTCCACGCCTGTCGGCGACTTGAGCGAAACATATGGAGGGAGAGGCGCTGAGCTTGTGAACAGCGTTACCCTGAATAACAAGGAAAACGATGGTACGGGCTTTAAGGCTGTCGCGAAAAGCAGAAGCTCCGATGATGTTCCGATTCCCGGTGTCTTTACCAAGAAACTGACTGGCAAGCCGGAGGAAGATAATGGTCTAATCGCCGAGTATACCATCACGGTCAACGAGGCTATGGCCGATTTAAGCAAACTGAAAGAGCTGGCAATCACGGATGCCATGTCCAAAACACTGAACCTGATACCATCCTCGCTGAAGATTCAGTATGAAGGGGAAGATGGGGTGAAAATCGACCTTCCGGCGGAGCAGTACACGGTTTCACCCGTGACGGAGCAAGAAACAGGGGGCAAAAAGGAGAACGTCTTTACCATTACGCTCGGCAAGGAAGCGCTGGGGCCGCGCAAATATACGTTGACGTATCATGCCAGTGTCAGCGGTAACGAGGATGTTGGACTTACCTATCAAAATAATGCGTCTGTTACATTGTTTGGACAAAATTATACGGTTACCGGCGAGGTAATTAATGTGCCGCAGGCTGCCATTGGCGCCAAAACGTATGTGGCAACGCTGCTGAAACAGGATGCGAATGATCGCAAGCCGCTAAATGGCGCCGAGTTTGTCCTGTATGCCTATGTGGAAGATGAAGACGATCTTTGGCTGCACAGCTATACCACGGCGGATTACACCGACGCGAACGGCGGCACACATTCCGGGATTGTCCGGATAGAGACACTTCCGGCAGAGGGCGTAATTCTTCATCCCCATACCCTGTATTATGTGAAGGAAACGAAAGCGCCGGAAGGTTATCAGCTGGATGACACCTTGCATTATTTCTGGTTCTGTGATGATGCAGATGGCACGACCTGCGAACACGCAGGACTGTGGAGCATGTCGCCTTATAACGCCACATGTATCTACTCTGGTGGCGGCGCTGACAGAGTGGAGGATCTTACCATTCTCAACAAAGCTATCCTTGGCGGCCATGAGCTTCCTGAAACCGGTGGTTCCGGTACAACCTTGTATACATGGGGAGGCCTGCTGCTCTGCGGCGGCGCGTACCTGCTGTATAAACATACCAAACGCAGAAGGGAGGGGATTCCTTCCTGAATGCAAGCAACCCATAAAAGCACAACCCCACGCAAACACCAAAAAAACGGAAAAGAAAGGAACAAAATAATGAAACATGCAAAGAAACTCGCCAGCCTCCTGCTGGCCCTGGTCATGGTCTTCGCCGTGGCCACCACCGCTTTCGCCGCCGGAACCAATTCCATCACGGTTACTGGTGCACAGGCCAATGAAACCTACAAAATCTACAAGATGCTGGATCTGGTCGTAAACAATGACAAGACCGCTTACAGCTACACCGTGAACAGCGATTGGGTCAATTTCTTTACCGGCGAGGGTGCTGGCGCTGCCTATGTTAACATCGATGCACAGGGCTATGTGACCTGGAAGGAAGGAAAAGACACCGCCGATGAGATGGAATCCTTCGGCAAGGCTGCTGCCGCCTATGCTACGATGGATGCCTTGGATAGCAAGACTCCCACCGAAGATGGCAACATTACCTTTAGCGACCTGGAATCCGGCTACTACCTGATCACCTCCACCAACGGCAACCTGGCCATGGTAGACACTACTCCCACCAACCCTGACGCAACCGTGAATGAAAAGAACCCCGATGCAACTCTCGACAAGGATGTTCAGGAGGATAGCAACCAGAATTGGGGCAATGAGAACAGCGCGCAGATCGGCGATACCGTGAATTTCAAGGTTTCCATCAACGTCAAGAAGGGCGCAAAGAATTATGTCATGCACGATAAGATGGAGGACGGCCTGACCTTCAACGCTGGCAGCGTTGAGATTAACGGCCTCACTCAGGACGTAGATTACACCGTTGTGACTAAAGACACTGATCCTGCTGTCACTGATACCTGCACCTTTGAAATCCGCTTCGCCCAGTCTTACCTGGACAGCGTTTCCACGGATACCACTCTGACGGTTACCTACAGCGCAGTTTTGAACGAAAATGCTTCTGTGGATACCGGTGAGAAGAACGATGCCAAGCTGACCTGGGGCGACAACAGCGGTACCGAGTGGAGCGAGACCGTTACCAAGACCTACAAGTTTGAAGTTCTGAAGTACGTTAAGGGCGACGCTGGGAAGAAAAACTTGGCTGGCGCTACCTTCCAGCTAAAGGATGCAGAGGGCAATGTTGTTAAGCTGGTCAAGGTTTCCGATACCGAGTATCGTGTTGCCAATGGTGAAGAGGCCAACTCTGTTGACTCCTTTACCACAGTGTCTACTGGTAACATCGTCGTTACGGGTGTTGATTTGGACGACTACACCCTGGTCGAAACTGTGGCTCCTGCTGGTTACAATCTTCTGAAGGATCCTGTTCCAGTCAAGGTGGAGGCAGCGAACAATCTTATTGTTGAAGTTGCGAACAGCACCGGCTCCGAGCTGCCTGAAACCGGCGGCATGGGTACCACCATCTTCTACGTGCTGGGCTCCATCCTGGTTTTGGGCGCTGCTGTGCTGCTCATCACCAAGAAGCGCATGAACGCCGCTGCCTAATTTCCCCCCTTACATCCCACCGGGCCCCTCCCCCACCAGGGAGGCGGCCCCGGTGGTCAAATACCGCCATCTTTTGCACTGGCGCGGCAGCGCCCAGCCTTCCCCTGGGGGCAAGGGCGAAGCGCCGGTACAAAGAGCGAAAGGCTTTCGTGGATTCCGGCTGTATGAACGCCTCACACCCCCATCCGCCTACAACACCAAGGAGAACCCGTATGAAAAAGCGCCTGTCTACTATTTTGTTGATTCTGATTTTTCTCATCGGGCTGTCCTTGCTGCTGTATCCCACAGTCAGCGACTATTGGAATTCCCTGCACCAATCCCGGGCCATTGCCGAATATGCCGAGCAGGTGGCAAACCTGGATGACGATTTATATGAAGGCCTCTGGGCCGCTGCCCAACGCTACAATGAAACCCTGCTGGACAAGGCCGACCGCTATGACATGACCGAGGAAGAACGGGCGGAGTATGAAAGCCTGCTGAATGTCTCCGGCAACGGGATCATTGGCTATATTGAAATTCCCATGATTCAGTGCAGCCTGCCCATCTACCACGGGACCGAGGAATCGGTGCTACAGATTGCCGTGGGCCATATTGAAGGCTCCTCCCTGCCCACCGGCGGGGCGGGGACCCACTGCGTCCTGTCCGGCCACCGGGGTTTGCCCAGCGCCAAGCTGTTCACCGATTTGGACCAGCTGGCAGAGGGGGATACCTTCATTCTGCGGATTCTGGACGAGACCTTGACCTACGAGGTGGATCAGATCCGTACCGTAGAGCCATATGAGCTGGATGACCTGGGCATTGAAGAGGGGAAGGACTACTGCACCCTGGTCACCTGTACCCCCTACGGCATCAATACCCACCGGCTTTTGGTGCGGGGGCGCCGGGTGGATAACCAGCCGGAGGCCCGGACGGTTCGCGTCACGGCCGACGCTATGCAAATCGAACCGGTTCTGGTAGCGCCCCTGGTGGCGGTGCCGATGCTGTTTGTGTTGCTGATCCTGCTGCTGGTGAAAACCCGCAGGAAGAAATAAGGGAGGGAACACTATGCCCATACGAAAGAAATTGCTTGCACTGCTCCTCGCCGCCGTGCTGGTGTGTACCATGAGTCTGACCGCCTTTGCCCGGGAGGCGCCGGATACATCCCGGAAGGGGTCGATCCAGCTGACCATACGCCAGGGGGGAACAGCGGTTCCCGGCGGCTCCTTCACCCTGTATCAGGTGGGCGCCCTCCAGGAGGAAGACGGGAACTACCGCTTTGTCCTGACCGAGGCCTTCGCCGGCTCCAAGGTCTCCCTGGAGGAGGTTTCCTCTGCCCAACTGGCGAACACCCTGGCTGCCTATGCCAAGGACCACAAGCTGTCCGGTACGGCCAAGGACGTGGACAAGGATGGAGAAATTGCCTTTACCGGCCTGGAGCTGGGCCTGTATCTGCTGGTGCAACACAAGGCAGCCAAGGGCTATGAAACGGCAGCCCCCTTCCTGGTGAGCGTGCCCATGGAGGAAGACGGCGTACTCCGCTATGACGTAGACGCCAGCCCCAAGGTGGAACTGGAAAAAGAACCGGAACCCACCTCCACCACGCCCCCTGCACCCACCGACCCCCGCCTGCCCTATACCGGCCAGCTGAATTGGCCGGTGCCGGTTCTGACGGTGCTGGGACTGGGCCTGCTTGCGCTGGGCTTGGCGCTGCGGAGGAAGAGCCGCCATGGGTAAGGCCGGGAACGTGTGTATGCTATTAGGGACAGCGCTGGTGTTGGCAGCGCTGTCCCTGTTCCTCTGGAATCAGAGGGAGGCGGCAGAGGCAGGAAGGGCGGCGGAAGCAGTCCTGCCCCGCCTGGTGGAGAACATGGAAGCGGCCAGAACCAAACCGACCACCCCAGACGCCACCTTGCCCGACCCCTATGACCCGGAGATGACTGTGGTAGAAATCGACGGCTACGGCTACGTGGGCGTTCTCACCATCCCCGCCCTGGAGCTGGAGCTGCCTGTGATGTCGGAATGGGACGCCGCCCGCCTGAAAATTGCCCCCTGCCGGTACTCCGGCTCCACCAAGACCCGAGACCTGGTGATTGCCGGACACAACTACACCACCCACCACTTTGGGACCCTCTATGAGCTGGAGGAGGGGGACAAGGTCATCTTCACCGACATGGACGGCGTGGTGACCCACTACCAGGTGGTGGCCCTGGACATTTTGCAGCCCACCGCTGTGGAGGAGATGACCGCCGGAGCCTACGACCTGACCCTCTTCACCTGCACCTACGACAGCGGAAGCCGCCTGACGGTGCGCTGCGAGCAGACGGAGGCGGGCAGCTGAGGGGAAGGGGAGACCTGGACCGCCTGAGACGGCCACAGAGGGCAGCTGCGCTGCGAAAAGAAAGCGGGTGGGAAAGTTAACCCACCAAAGAGCCCCGGCTTCTGAGCTCACCTGGAGGCTACAGAGCCGGGGCCTTGCCATTCTCCCAGAGGGCACAGGCCAGCCTGCCACCCCCTGTAATAGATTTCTACCAGTGGCCAGAAACAAATTTGCGCATAACAAATCGAGACCTCCGCAGAAGTCTCGATTTGTTGTCCAGCTCAGACCTGTGGGCTATATCCAAGATGACAGCGGCTTTACCAGTTTTTCTTTTCCTTGCTGCTGTCGTGCTGTTGCTTGCGCTCCTCCACCATCTTTACGAACCATTCCACCATGTTTGGATCATAATGGGAGAAGAAAGAGCTGGTTTTCGTATCCAGCGCAGCAATTGCGTCCATATCCTCATCTGTCAGTGCAAAGTCAAACACATCCAGATTCTGAATCATTCTTTCCTTATGCGTGGACTTGGGAAGCACAATTACGCCTCTCTGGATGTTCCAGCGGAGCATCACCTGCGCGGCTGTTTTGCCATACTTTTCGCCGATCTGCTTCAATACCTCGTTGTCAAAAAGACCTCCGCGGCCCTCGCCGAAAGGCGCCCAGGCTTCATGGGCGATATGATATTTCTCCATCCAGGCATGGTCTTCTATGCGCTGGTTCAGCACATGGGTCTCGATCTGATTGACCATCGGCGGGATTCGGGTAAAGGAGGCAAGATCCACCAGACGATCCGGATAAAAGTTGGAAACACCGATGGCCCGCAGCTTTCCTTCGTCATACAGATCCTCCAACGCCCGGTAGGCACCGTAGTAATCATTGAACGGCTGATGGAGCAGCATCAGATCCAGATAGTCGGTCTGGAGCTTCCGGAGAGATTCCTCCACGGATTTCCGTGCCTCCTCATATCCGTAATGCTCCACCCACACCTTGGAAGTCAGAAAAATCTCCTCCCGCGGGATGCCGCTCTTTTTCATAGCGGAGCCCACTTCTTCCTCGTTGAAATAGGACTGCGCCGTATCCAGGCTGCGGTATCCTGCCTTCAGCGCATCCAGCACACACCGCTCGCATTCGTCTTTTGTTACCTGATACACGCCGTAGCCGAGAATCGGCATTTTTACTCCATTTGATAAGGCTACATATTGCATCGTAATTTCCTCCTGTTATTTCACATATTTTTATTTCTGCTTATATACGGGCAGCAACATTTCTACATAAGACTTCAGCATCTGGGGTATGCCGGTGTAGTAGCGTTTGTTTTGATTCAGGGCTGCAATTTCCGCCATTTCAGCAGCACGCAGATGGCCCAACGGATACCATGCCTGAATGACCATATTTTCCTTTGCCATAAATGTCCAGGGCGACCAAATCATTGGCCGAGCGAGCGCCCCGGTAGAACAAACCTCTTCCGGCAGGGGACAATGTTCAGTGATTTTCAGCGTGGGTTCCCTGGCAATCACTACACCTTTCGTTTCTTTTGCTTTACTGTGCCCACTTAGGCTCTCTGGATTATACGTCTATTATAACACTGGGCGGCTTCCCACAGAACTTCCTTCTGGTTTTTGAGCTTGCACCTCCTGGTTATAGCTCACTCCCGCCGGCTTCCTCGCTCTGCCTTGCGTTCTTTGCCAGATAGCGCAGATGGAGGCCGCCGCCGCCCAGCGGCTGCACGGTTTTCAGGTCAAATTCCACCGGCTGCCCTGCACCCTGCGCCGGAAACTGTGCAAACACCGAAGCCGTACCGCTGCTTCCATCCGTCACGGGGGAAAGCACCAGACTCAGCTCATCCACTAGCCCGGCCTGCAAAAAGGTCCAGTCTGCCGCGCCACCGCCGCAGATCAGCAGCATCTTAATATGGAACAGCCGGTACAGCTTCTCCATGGCCAGCTGGCGGTCCAGCTCCGTTTTCCCCGCGAGAATATAGGATACGCCCCTCTTTCTCAGATAAGCGCGGTAAGGCAGGGGAGCCGCTTCCGTCAGAATCTCGATGACATGGGCTTCGGCCCGCCCTTTATTGGCAAATCTCCCGGATTCCCAGCCAAGCTCGCCTTTGGCATCCAGGGCTACAAAATACGGTTTCGTCTCATCCCCGGCGACAAAATCACCCTCCGGCACACAGGCGCTTTCTGCCAGCATCGGTTCCCGGAAGTTTAAAAACTCTTTCACCGTTGTGGTTCCATACAACCATGCGTCGGCATTCATCTCTCGGCGGATGCTTCCGTATGCGCCGCTCAGCATTCCTGTTGCCTGCGCTGCCATAAAAGGCCCGTTGATCTTTCCGTCCAGCGAGCTTAAAATATGGCAAATCACATAAGGTCTGTTCATATATCCCTGCAGCTCCTTTCTACGCTTCTGTTGCCCAGCGGGCAATTTCTCTCGCCCGTTCCAGATAATCCGGGCGGTCGTGGCAGGTAGAATCGGAAACGCACTGGGTAAACACTTCTGTCCGGTATTCTGAAATAGCACGGTTCACGCTGGGAAGGGTTAAAATATTCCTTACATGCCGCTTCATTTCTCCCGGCTCAGACCCGGTGCAGGTCAGAAACATGCCGACACGTTTCTTTGGTCCAACCTGATAGGTCTTGCAGGCAAAGGTACAGCACAGTCGGTTGATCACGGTCATCATCTGCGCTGCCATACAGTTATAATAAATCGGGGCTTCCGCGATAATGGCATCCGCTTCATGGGCCAGACGTAGGATGTCCATAAAATCATCCTTCTGGACGCAGACTCCGGTTTGGGAGCAGCCATAACAGGCGCGGCAAAATCCAATTCTCTTTTCTCTGATATGGATCAAATGTACTTTTGCCCCATGCTCTTTTGCTTCTTCCATGGCTGCGCCGATCAGTGCATCTCCGTTTCCGCCTACTGTCGGTGTTGCCGTTAAAAATAGTATATTCTTCATCTTATATCTTTCCTCATCATATTTTTTCGGAAAGTGTTTTTGCTTCCCTGCGGTTTGACGCCATTCCCACATATTCCATGCCATACATCCGCGCAAAACGGCTCATGGTGTATTCGGCTTTTTCCAGCATCCAGCCTTCCGGCGCAGCGCCCTGGAACAAAAACACAAACTTTCTTCCCTGCAGGGCGCCAGACGGCACCGGGCCGTAAAACCGGTCGATCAGGTTCCGTACCATCCCGCTCATGTTATGCCAGTATACCGGGGAGCCGATCACGATGGTATCCGCTGCTTTCATCTGTTCCACAATCTCCGTAAACTGGTCATCGGCAAAGTTCTGACCATAGCCGTACACTTTGTAATCTACCAGATTCAGCGTCTGATACGCTTTGCCGCTCATCAGCGTCTCTGCCAGTTTTGCCGTGTTTCCATTTTTATTTGGGCTGCCATTGATAAATAAAATGCTCATTTTGATTCCTCCATATATATTTCTTGAATCAGTGGAAACGCGCTCCATGCCTTCGGCCAGCCGCAGTATAATGCCAGCTGCGTCACGATCTCCACCGCTTCTTCCTTTGTGATTCCATGTTCCTTTCCAATAGTATACAAAAATCAAGGCCTCCACAGAAGTCTCACTTTGTTCATCAGCTTATACTCAAAGGTTATTTCTGGCCAGTAAATATAATGTATGGCTGCCCCTGAACGAAGCAGCCATACATATAGCCATTTTATAAAATTTGCTATGATAGTTTTTAATTCTGATTTAAATGAAGCACGCAAACACTATTATTTATTTTGCCTTTAACATACACGATATATTTATCTATAAAACACTAATTATATTTAATTATTAATCTGTTTAAACTGGGGCATAACTAGCGATTCCATATCACCCGGTTTTTCCCACTATCTTAAGCGGATACAGTATTCTGGGCACAAGAAAAGCCCGGAAAGTGGCGTACTTCCGGGCTTTTTTGAACCTTTTGGGTTGCAGATTAACGTTTGCTGAACTGGGGCGCGCGACGGGCGGCTTTGAGACCGTACTTTTTCCGCTCCTTCATTCTGGGGTCGCGGGTCAGAAGACCGGCGGCCTTCAGGGGGGTGCGGTACTCAGGGTTCACAGACAGCAGAGCCCGGGAAACGCCGTGACGGATGGCGCCGGCCTGGCCGGTGACGCCGCCGCCGGCGACGGTGCAGATGATGTCCACCTTGCCCACCATGTCGGTGGTGACCAGGGGCTGACGGACCAGGAGCTTCAAGGTGTCCAGGCCAAAGTAATCATCGATGTCCCGGCCGTTGATGATGATGGAGCCGGTTCCATTCTCATAGACACGAACCCGGGCGATGGAGGACTTCCGCCGACCGGTGCCGTAGGCATACTTTCTCTTGCTTTCGTACATGTTGTGTTACACCTCCAAATCAATCCTGGGTCCAGGGTTCGGGCTTCTGGGCGGCGTGCTTGTGCTCCGCGCCCTTGAAGAGCTTCAGACGGGTCAGAGCGGCGCGGCCCAGGGTGTTCTTGGGCAGCATGCCCTTCACGGCCAGCTCCATGGCGTAGTCAGACCGCTTCTCCATCATCAGACGGGCTTTGGTCTCCTTCAGGCCGCCGATCCAGCCGGAGTGCCGGCGGTACATCTTCTGCTCCGGTTTCTTGCCCGTGAGAATGGCCTGATCGGTGTTGATGATGATGACAAAGTCACCGCAGTCTACGTTGGGGGTGAAGTCGGTCTTGTGCTTGCCCCGCAGCAGGTTGGCGGCAATCACAGCGGTCCGGCCCAGGGGCTTGCCCGCCGCGTCGAGAACGTACCACTTGCGCTGTACGGTCTCCTTCTTGAGTAAGGTAGTGGACATGGTTGTTTTCCTCCATTTCAAAAGGGCCTGGGCCCCTGAGAGAAATATTTTTTGACAAATCCGGCCAATGGGCGTACAATATCCCAAACGCGCTCGTTTTTTATATCACATGGCAAAAACAATGTCAAGAGCGAAATGGAGGAAATTTGATTTTCCCTGGGAAGATCTCTGAAATGCGCTTGTTTTCTCCTGTATGCTCCTGAAATCTCGCGTTCTATTTTTTTGAAGAAAGGTTGATTTTTATGCAGAATCTGGTTGGTCTGGTTCGCCGGTGCGCCGATGACTATGGAATGCTCCAGCCCGGGGACCGGGTAGCGGTGGGGGTTTCTGGCGGGAAGGACTCCCTGACTCTGCTGGTTCTGCTGGCTGCCCTGCGGAAGTACCACCCCTCCCGCTTTGACCTCCATGCTGTGACGGTGGATATGGGCCTGGCGGGGATGGATTTTACCCAGGTCGAGGCCCTGTGCCACCGACTGGAGGTACCATATACCCGGGTGGAGACTCAGATTGCCCCCATCATTTTTGATTACCGCCAGGAGAAAAATCCCTGCTCCATGTGTGCCAAAATGCGCCGGGGAGCGCTGAATCAGGCGCTTTTGGAGTTGGGCTGCAACAAGGTGGCCCTTGGGCACCACTATGACGATGCGGTGGAGACCTTTTTCCTCTCTCTGTTTTATGAGGGCCGCCTCAGCTGCTTTCAGCCGGTGACCAACCTGGACCGCACCGGCGTCATCCAGATTCGGCCCATGCTGTATCTCTCGGAAAAGACCATTGCCCACTTCGCGGCAAAAGAACGGCTTCCGGTGGTCCACAACCCCTGCCCGGCGGACAAAAACACCAAGAGGCAGGAGGTCAAGGACCTGGTCTATGAGCTTTCTTCCCGGTATCCGGATCTGAAAGAGCGGGTCTTTGGCGCGATGCAGCGGCTGCCTTTGCCGGAGTGGGGGCCTAAGGGACGCTACAAACGCCCAAGAGACACAGGGGAGCGATAAATGAGGTTCAGCACCGGCAGCGTAGGCTGGCGGCAAGGGCTTCCATCTGGGCAATGCCCGTCTCTTGGGATGTGATAATGGCCTGTAAAATGGGGACCAGCTCCGGGCAGATGTCAGACTGCAGGGTGATGGAGGCCATTTCCACCGCGCCCTTGTGGTGGGGGAGCATTTCCCGCAGGAAGTCGCAATCCACCCGCCGGGTGGCCCGGGCCCGGCGCATCCGATCAAACATGGCGCTCATGATGTCATTCATGTGCCGCTGATAGCGGCATACCGCCTCCGGCGGATTTTCCAGCCGGGTACAGGAGCAGAGGATGGACTTCATGTTTTCAATGCTTTTGGTCTGCTCCGCAATGATCTGAGACGCAATTTCCCACAGAGTTTCGTTTTGTGTGTGGGGAAGAATGTTTTGGGACATTTCAATGGCGGCCCGGTGGTGGGGGATCATTTGGACGATGAAGTTGTGAGAAATGCTGCAATTCAGTGTGGCCCCGGTCATTCCTGCGATCATCCGGTCCAGGATGCCGCAATAGGCCTGCAGATATTCCCTGGAACCTGAGCTCGATGGACAAAACTTGTGCATATGTGGTCACCTCCATGCCATACTATGCGGATTTGGAGGAAATCGCTTCCTGATGAGGCAACCCCCTGCTGCTTGATTGCAGCAGGCTTTTCCTTTTCATAGGCTGCATGCAGATATATTTTGCTATGCGCCCAGTTTTTGCTGTTGACTTTGGTCCGAATTCGTATTATAATTAGTACGAATTCGGATTAAGGAGGGCGCGGGATGAACGAAACCTTTGCGGAAATCCGCCGACTGATGTTGGCAACCAATCGAATCGATGGGGCCTATTATCTACTTTCCCGGAAGCTGGGGGTGAAAGAGAATATTCTGGCGCTGCTCTATGCTCTAGATGACGAGGAGACCCATTCTCAGAAAAGAATTTGCGAGGATTGGTTGTTTCCAAAGACGACCATCAATACCATCATCCGGGAACTGGTCCAAGCGGGTTATGTAACGCTCTGCCGGGAGGAGAATGGCCGGGAGAAACGCATTGCTTTGACCCAGGCGGGGAAAGACTACGCCAGCAAAATGCTGAAGGGCGTATATCAGGCGGAACAGGCTGCCATGGAAAAGACGCTACAACGATTTTCTCCACAGTTTGTGGATGCCTTGGACTACTTTGCCGATTGCATCTGCCGTGAGTTGGATCATCGGCTGCCAGAACCGAAAAAACAGAAAGGAGTTCCCAACCTGGGAGAGGGCGGGGTAGAAGCATGAGAATTCAGCTTTCCGACCATTTTAATTATAAAAAACTGCTGCGTTTTACGCTGCCGTCTATTGTGATGATGATCTTTACGTCGATTTACGGCGTTGTAGACGGCTTCTTTGTTTCCAATTTTGTGGGGAAGACCCCCTTCACTGCCGTCAATTTTATTATGCCGTTCCTGATGATCCTGGGCGCAGTGGGCTTTATGTTTGGTACAGGGGGCAGCGCTCTCATTGCCAAGACCTTGGGGGAGGGGGACCCCGGCCGGGCCAACCGGTTGTTTTCTCTTTTTATCTATATATCGGCGGCCTGCGGTGCGGCGCTTGCATTTCTGGGTATCCTTCTCCTCCGGCCGATTGCCTCTTTGCTGGGGGCGAAGGGGGAGATGCTGGAGTATTGTGTGACCTACGGCCGCATTGTGCTGCTGGCGCTCCCGGCCTATACGCTTCAGTTTGAGTTTCAGAGCTTCTTTGTCACGGCGGAAAGGCCGCAGCTGGGCTTGGCTGTGACGGTATTGTCGGGCCTTACCAATATGGTGCTGGACGCCTTGCTGGTTGCGGTGTTCCCCCTGGGGCTGCAGGGGGCAGCGGCGGCCACAGCCATTGGCCAGTGCGTCGGCGGCATCGTGCCGGTGATTTATTTCTGCCGGCCCAATTCCAGCCTTTTGCGCCTGGGGAAAACAGAGTTTGACGGCAAGGCGCTGCTGAAGGCCTGCACCAACGGCTCGTCGGAGTTTGTCAGTAACATCTCCATGTCCATGGTTAGCATGCTGTATAATGTGCAGCTGCTCCGGTACGCCGGTGAAGACGGCGTGGCGGCTTATGGCGTGCTGATGTATGTCAACCTAATTTTCCTGGCAGCCTTCATTGGGTACTCCGTGGGCACGGCGCCGGTCATTGGGTATCACTATGGCGCAGGCAACCACAGGGAGCTAAAGGGTCTGCTGAAACGGAGCCTGGTGCTTGTGGGGATCAGCTCGGTGGTGATGCTGGCCGCCGGAGAGATTCTGGCAAGGCCCCTGTCCCAAATCTTTGTGGGATATGACCAGGGGCTTATGGATATGACCATGCGGGGCTTTGTCATCTACTCCTTTTCCTTCCTGTTTGCAGGAGTTGGTATTTTTGGCTCCTCTTTTTTCACGGCGCTGAACAACGGGTTGGTTTCCGCCGTCATTTCTTTTCTGCGGACCCTGGTGTTCCAGGTGGTGGCGGTGCTGGTTCTGCCCCTATTCTGGAAGCTGGACGGCATATGGATGTCCATGGTGGCCGCAGAGCTGCTGGCGACTGCCGTTACCGTTCTGTTTTTGATAAGCAAGCGGAAACAGTACCATTATTAAGAATGTGCCATAAAAAGTGAGTCTGCAGCCAGGCAAAACTGCCTGGCTGCAGACTTTGGCGCTTGGGCATGCCCTTACTGGAAGGAGGGCGGGTTGACCTTGGTGTTCTGGAAGCCCTGTCCTGGAGACGGGTTGGACAGGCTGAAATACATTTTTGCCGCTTTGGTAGTACCGAAATCCCGGTTGGAGCCGGTGTCCTGAACTCTGTTAAAGGCCTCTCGGAACATGGCGTTGTGGGCCTCCTCCCGGTTCAGGAGGAAGTCGATGGTCTCCCGGACCTTTTTGTCGGAGATCTGCCGGTACAGGTACTCATAAACCACCTTGGCTCGCTGCTCTGAGGCAATATTGGACAGAAGATCTGCGCACAGGTCTCCGGTGACTGTCACATAGTCCCCGGTCCAGGAGTAACCGGAGGCGTTGATGAGTCCCGGGTTGAGGCCCAGGAGCACATGGGTTTGAATTTCCCCTGCAGGGACCGACTTAGCGTCCACATCGTGGCCGTTCAGCAGGTTGATGGTCTGGGCTACCATCTCCATGTGCCCCAGCTCCTCCGCCGCAATGTCCAGAAACAGGTCCTTGATCTCCTGGTCTTTGATGCGGAAGCTCTGGGACAGGTACTGCATAGCCGCCTTCAGCTCCCCGTTGGCGCCTCCCAGCTGCTCTTGCAAGAGCGCGGCGTATTGGGGATTGGGCCCCTCCACTCCAACAGGGTGAAACAGCTGCTTTTCATGTTGAAACATGGGTATCCCCTCCTTTCCTCCATATTATGGGAAAAGGAGGGGCGCTTTATACCGGTTATTACGGCAGAGGCTTGGACAAAAAGAGCTCGGCAGGCTGCCCATAGCCTGGTGCATCCAGAAGCAGGCAGCCGCAGTCCCGGTATCCCAAAGTTCGGTAAAAATGCTGGGCAGACTCATCCGCCCGGGTGGAGACCAGGACCATCCTATGTCCGGCCCGGACCAGCTCCGACTCCCACAGGGCCATGGCGGCCCGGCCAAAGCCCTGCCGCCGGTGCGCTTCCTTCAGAAGCAGTAGGGTAAGAAAGGGAATGGTTTCCCAAAATAGTTGATACCGCAGGATTCCGACGATACCGCCGTCCGTTTTGATCCAACGGGTCATCTGCCCTTGGGCGGCTCTGCAAAAGGCCTCCTCGGATAAATGGGAGTCCAAAGCGCGCCAAAGGGGCCAATCCTGGGGTGGGGCTGGTTCAATTTGCAGCAAAGGAGCACCCCCTTTGTAGGATTAGGCCGGGAGCTTATTCCGGCCGGTCCGGGGAGATGATTTTGGTAGCGTCAAAGAGATCGGCCACCTGCCCAGCTTCCTCGGTGATGCGGGTACCGTTGATGGTGCGGCGGGCCTGGCGAACATAGGTGTTTTCAATCTGAACCCAGCTGGGGACGCTGGAATCCAGAGCGCAGAAGTACCGGAAGCCCCCCTCATAGAGGGTTTGAAATTTTGCACCCTCGTAGCTTGCCAGGTCGCTTCCGTTGGCATAAAAGAGAATGCTCACCGGACCCAAAACGGGTTCCAGCGTCTCCTTCCACTGCTTCACATCCTGGGCAACCTCCTCCTCGGAGGCTTCGCCGTAGCCAATGCCATCATAGGTGAAGCTGGCGAACTCATAGCCAGTATTCAGCAGGCACAGAGCCACCTTCCTGGCGGACGCTTGCTCTGTCTCATCGGTGAGGTCGTAGCCCAGGGGGCTGGGATCTCCGGAGATCCCCAGGATAGCCCGGGCTCCCCGGTAGGAGAAGTCTGGATGCTGGGTCAGAAAGGTCTCCAGGATGGAGACTAAATCATAGCTGCCTGTGGTGGCCTTGCCTTCTGCGTCCACGTACTCACAGGCAATCTGCCCACCGGAGGCCACCACCAGCCGCCGTGCAAAGCCGTCGCCGGCCAGGCCCGTTGTGTAATGGGCCGGGACCAGGGAGAGGATCAGGGGCTTCTTCCCCTCAGGCAGTAGAATTTGACCGGGCTGATAGGTCCCGGTGTTGTCGGGGGCGGCCATATCCTCCATGGATACCAGCACATAGCCGCCAGCATAGAGCTGCTCCAGGACGGCGGTGAATTCGGAGACCGTCAGAGAATTTCGGGCGTAGTAGTCGGCGTTGTCATCTCCGTCAAAGGCCCGGGCCGTATCGGCGATCAGGGGTTGGAAGGAGATCAGGGGGATCTTTCCCACATCCGGCCAGACGGTGAGAGCCGATTTGGCAGCGGTGTAGTCGGTGACGGCCTTCTCCACCTGGGCATCTGGATTGGTGCAGGTGCCCAAAAGCGTGAGGGCCCCGTCATAGTCGTACTGCGCCGCCAGTATGGCAGCCTGGTCCAGCAGTGCCTGATTTTCTCCTTCGGTCGGCAAGGTCTGGCTCTCTGAGGAGTTGGATTTCTGGGGCGCCGGGGTTCGGCTGACCAGCTTGACAAGGCCGATGATGAGGACAACCACCACAGCCAGACCAACCAAAACCAGGATCAGGGGGAGATAGGCCTCTTTAAACTTCTGCCAAGGCGTCTTCTTCCGGCGCTTCCGGCGCACAGGGGGCCGGTCGTAAGATACCTGGGGATTGCTTTCGTTTTGACTCATAAATTCCTCCCGCCTTTCCGTTCCCGTGTTTACCTACATAATATCGAATTACAGCGGATTTTGCAATGGAAAACCAAAAAAATTTGTAGAAATTTTACAGCTTTTTTTGGGAGCGGAGGGAGGGGGCAATGTCATCAACTTAAGCAATGCCGTTTTAGACGCACTGGTGCGCCCTGCGTACCCTCGGGGGAAGCCGGGGTCGTTCCTGCCCGGTGCGGGGTTACAGCCTTAAGTTAATGACATGATGCTGGAGGAGCTACACAGGCCCGGCCAGTTGCCGGGCTTGGTCCAGAAGGGACAACAAGGTGGGAATCTGACCTTCAAACTCTACGCCATACCAACTGGCATCCGGGTTGACGGCGGTGGCGGAAATAGAGGCGGAGACGAACCGGGCGGCAATCCGGGCCGCCTGTTCCAGGGTCAGTCCATTCATAAGACCACCCACACAGGCTGAGGCGAAGAGGTCGCCGGTTCCGTGGTAGGATTGGGGCAGACGGGGCAGCCCGTAGGAAAAGCTGCGTCCTGTCTGATCCAGGCCCAGGACGCCCACCTCGCCAGGTCGGACTTCCGCACCGGTCAGAAGCACTTGGCGGCAGCCCAGGTCCAGCAATTTTTTCAGTAAATCCTCCATATACTGTGGGCAGGGGGCGGGATCATAGGGGGTGCCGGTGAGAAGGCAGGCCTCTGTGAGATTTGGGACCAGGATATCAGCCTGGGCGCAAACCCGAGCCATGGCCTGGGGGAAATCCGGGCCGAGGGCGGCATAGAGCTTACCCCCGTCTGCCATAGCCGGGTCCACAAAAATGAGGCCGTCCGGCGTTCGGAAGTCCTGGAAAAATTCTATCACCCGGTCGCATTGGTCTGGAGAGGCCAGATAGCCGGTATAAATGGCGTCAAAGTGGATACTCTGAGCCTTCCAGTGACGGGCAATAGGGGCGATCTGGTCCGTCAGATCCAGACAGGTAAAGTCCGGAAACATGGTGTGTGTGGACAGTACAGCTGTGGGCAGGGCCACGCATTCCACCCCCATGGCGGAGATCACCGGCAGGGCCACGGTGACGGAGCAGCGGCCCAGGCAGGAAATGTCCTGCAGGGTTACAATTCGTTTCATAGGCAAAAACCTCCTTTTAAAAGGATACTCCATGCCGTACACAATGGCAATTGCCAGAACCGGAATGAAAAGCAGGGCCAGGGAAAATGCAGGATTGAAGTCCTAAAAATTCAAAAATGTGCACAAGAGAAAAACAATTGACCGTGGCAATTTCGTTCTGGAGCCAGACCTGGAAATGAGACTGGAGGAACAAGGGAAAACCGGACAGAAATTGAGAGGAATTCGCCAAAAGCGCCAAAAGAAACGGGCTGTATTTCGAAAAATGTTGTGAATTTGACGAGGAAAATATTCGGTTTCTTTGTCCGCCTCGGAAAGATTGTTGAGAATGCTCAAAAAATGGGGGCGACATGCAGAAAGTTTTTATCAAAACAGACAGTTCTTCGAGATTTGCCAAAAAAATTGCAAAATAAAGTTGATTTTTGCCTGACAATGTGGTATGGTACAGTAAAACCGTTGGAAAGCGAAATTTTGCCATTTGGGCGTGACTCGCGGACAGAAAGGCCTTTGACTGCAAAAATTTCCGGTTATTTATTCGCAAAGATGCATAAAAATATAAAATTTTTGCGAAAAAACCCGCTGCCATATGGAGAAACCGACAAAATGGATACAACCGCTGGAAAAATGCAAGATTGTGCTTGCTTTTTTTCGGACTGGGCAGTATACTTGTTATATGTTAATATTTTGTTGCCGTACGCGCGGCACAAATATTATAAGCGGCTGGAATGTCAGCCAAAATTTTAAAGGAGGAAAAGAAATGAAAAAGCTGTTAGCTCTGCTGCTGGCTGCGGTCATGGTCCTGTCCCTGGCTGCTTGCGGCGGCACCAACACAGACCCCACCGAGGCGCCCACTGACGGTGCCACCGAGCCCACTGAGGCTCCTACGGAGACTCCTACCGATGCCCCCACCACGCCTGTGGCTCGGGAGAACAAGCTGATCTTTGGTACGAATACCGATGTAACCGGTGACTGGACCAACGGCATCGTTACCAATGGCGCTTCCGACATGATGATCTCCTCGATGATCAACGATTACGGCACCCTGGTTACGAATCAGGAAGGTAACTATGTGGAGAACAAGACGGTGCTGAAGAGCTGGGAACGGAAGGATAATGAAGACGGTTCCGCTACCTACACCATCTCCATCAATGAAGGCCTGGTCTACAACAATGGCGAGCCCATCACCATTAAGGACTATGCTTTCAAGCTGCTGCTGTTGGCATCCCCTGCCGGTGGCGATATGCAGTTTACCGACGGTACCTCCACCACCGTGGTGGGCGGCGAGGATTACCGCGCTGGTACGACCGATGTGCTGCCTGGCGTGAAGATGGTTGATGAGTACACCATGGAGCTGTCCATTGTGCCTGATTACGCTCAGTACTACTACGCTGACACCTACGCTGGCATCACTCCCTGGAACATCGCCTACTGGATTGGCGAGGGCTATGATGTGGCTGACGATGGTGAAGGCTGCTACTTTACCAAGGACGGCGAGAAGGTCAAGGTCACTGGCGCCGATGTAGAGGAGCATTTCAAGAAGGCCATGTCCGCCGGTTCTGACGTTGTCTCTGCTGGCCCCTACAACCTGACGAAGTTTGACGCCGCCACCGGTCAGGCCACCCTGGACATCAACCCCAACTATGCTGGTAACTTCGAAGGCCAGAAGCCTTCCATTCAGACAGTTGTTATCACCAAGACCGAGGCGAGCACCTGGGCCGATGCTTTGAAGACTGGTGAGATCAATGTGTACGAAGGCATCGCCGACGGCAACGAAGTCAATACTCTGATGGACATGATTGATGCCGGTGCCGAGCTGACATACGTACAGTATGACCGCGCTGGCTACGGCAAGCTGCAGTTCTTCTGCGACGTTACTCCCACCCAGTTCGTGGAAGTCCGTCAGGCCATTGCCATGCTGCTGGACCGCGCCAGCTTTACTGACACCTTCTGCGCTGGCTGGGGCTCCGTTGTGAACGGACCTTATTCCTCTGCCATGTGGCAGTATCAGGAGTCTAAGGACGTCCTGGCTGACAATCTGAATTCCTACGCGTTCGACGTGGACGCTGCCAATAAGCTGCTGGACGAAGGCGGCTGGACCATGAACGAGAAGGGCGAGGCCTGGACCGGCGAAGGTCTGCGTCATAAGGAAGTGACCGCAGAGCAGGCGGAGAACATGGACGAGTGCATTGAGCTGTCCGATGGCCGCATCCTGATGCCTTTGATCATCAAGTGGTGCTCCTCCGAGAAGAACAACGTTTCCGACCTGCTGGCGACCATGCTGGCTAACTCCGACAACGTGAAGAACTCCGGCATGTCTATTGTGCAGGACACTGTGGACTGGGATACCCTGCTGAACGCCATCTACCGGAAGGATGCCGATGGCAACGCTGCTGCTCCCTACTACTCCATGACCAACCTGGCCACCAACCTGACCTCCACTATTTACGACTACTCCTTCAGCTGGACCGATGATCCTGCGAAGGTTGCTCAGGGCTACAACACCACTTACCTGTATGACATGGGTGAGGGTGGCTTGGATGAGCTGTCCATGGACATGGTTTATAAGACCGCTGCTGGTGATGACGCAACGTATCTGGACTACTGGCAGAAGTACATCATCCGCTGGAACGAGATGCTCCCCGAGCTGCCTCTGTACTCCAACATTCTGGTAACTGGTTACCCCACCTGGGTGGAGAACTATGAGGAGAATGCCTATTGGGATTTTGCTCACGCTGTGTTGTATGCTTCCATTCCTAGTGCACAGTGATCCCAGTATGAGTGGCATTTAATCCCTGCGTTTTATGGGGACGGGCGCCTGTCCGTCCCCATTTTCATACCACAGGTTTGCTGGCAGGCAGGTCTGAGAGAGAACCTTGCGGTATGAGCCGCATCGCAGAGAAATACTAGGGGAACAACTCACTTTGGCTTCGTTTGAGTTGAAGAGACCCCGGAAATGGATGGTGTTTGTTTTGACAAAATATGTTTTGAAACGACTGGCGTACATCGTGGTGGTCTTCTTCATCGTTTCCTTCTTGATGTACTGCCTGTTCAGCCTGATTCCGTCAGATCCTGCTCGGACCCGGTTGGAGCCTATGAAACAAAAGCTGAAGCCCGAGGTATACGAGCAGATGTACCAAGAGCTCCGAGATAAAATGGGTTTGGATGACCCCATTGTTCTGCGTTACCTGCGTTGGATGGGCCTTGCCCCAGATAAGGAAAGCGGCGAGGTAAATGGTTTGCTGGAGGGATATTTTGGCTATTCCCAGATGCGTCAAAAGGATGCCATTGACGTCATCAAAACGCCAATGGGAAATACAATTTTCTTCAACCTGATGACTACGATCTTTACCCTGCTGATTACGATACCACTTGGCATCTGGTGCGCGGTTCATAAAAACAGTAAATTTGATCAAGGTATTCAGGCTATCACCATCATGGGTTACAGCGTTCCGCAGTATATCATTGCGCTAATTTTTGTTTTCGTCTTTGCGGTGCTGCTGCGTTGGTTCCCAGTTAATGGCTCTGCAACGCCAGGCGCCAATTACACAGGAATGCGTGAAATTACAGACCGGCTGTATTATATGGCCCTGCCTATTATCGTCAGCGTGTTCAGTGCTTTGGGCAGCATGAGCCGTTATGTCCGTGCTTCCATGATTGACGCACTTAGCATGGACTGTGTCCGGACTGCCCGGGCCAAAGGTGTGCGGGAGCGGGTGGTTATTTATTCCCATGCCTGGCGGAATGCATTGCTGCCTGTCATTACCTCCATTATTGGTTGGTTCCTGTCGATTTTCTCCGGCTCCCTGATTTTGGAGAATGTGTTCTCCTTAAATGGTATGGGCAAGCTGTATATTGAGGCTTTGAATGCCAAAGATGCAGAGCTCTGCCTAGCCATTCAGATGTTCTATACGATTGTTGCCCTGGTGGGCAATCTGATTACGGACTTGGCATATGGCATTGTGGATCCGCGAGTCCGTGTGAATAAGTAAAAGGAGGCGCTGAACGTGGCTAAAAATAAGAAAAGTAGTACAATTGGCAGCGCACTCCGCCGTATGTTTGGCATGCAGAAAAAGCAGCTGAGCTTCCAGGAGGAGGAGGCGCTCCAAAGCCCTGGCCGTGTAATTGCCAGAAACTTCTTTCACCGGCCCACTGCCGTGTTTGGTGTGGTGGTGTTTCTCGCAATTTTCCTGTTTGTTATGATTGGACCTATCTTTATGCCCATTAATTTGGGATATTCAGATGCGTCTCTGGCTAACATTTCTCCTGGCTATTTCATGATGGACGTCCCCTCTCAACTGATTTCTGAGGGCATCCATGACATCATTGCTGGTCCTACCTATGGTCTGGGCCTCAGCGAGAATGGTAAGCTTTATTCTTGGGGTTACACCCGGATCAGTGATGTCATTAACATGAAGGACATTCCCGCAGAGCTCACTGATGGCAGCGTGAATATTGAATTTCTTGCAGCTGGCAGTGACCATGCGGTCGCAATTGATGAAGACAACAACTTTTACTTCTGGGGCAATGACCGCCTGCGTCAGGCTCAGTACGAGAGCAACTCCGAGCTGAATGCTGCTCTGCGCAGAGGTACGCTGCAGGTGAAACAGCTGGAGGCTGGCAACCAGTTTAGTATCATTTTGGACACGGAAGGCAATGTATACCTCTGGGGTAATTCCTCTGGCAACGAGCTGGAATGCCGGGACAAGGAACGGGTTGCCGAAGGCGAAGACAAGGAGCCTCGGCAGTACCAGGGCAACATTGAGAAAGTTGCCGTTACGGATCATGCCTACATTGCCCTTTTGAAGGACGGCACCGTAGCCTATACCGGCTTGGAAAAGGACAATGCCCTCATTACAAACCTGCCCACTGAGTTGACCGACGGTTCCGTGCGCGTGGTGGACATCGCCGGCTCCAGCCAAAATGTGGCGGCAGTTGACGAGACTGGTAAGGTTTGGGTTTGGGGTGTTGCGACCCACGGCGAAAAGTCCGTGCCTGAGATGGCCTCCAAGCCTGTGAAGATTTACGGAGGACGGTATCATTACACAGTGCTTCTGGAAGACGGTGACGTGATTTCCTGGGGCGATGATATGTATGGTCAGGCTTCTGTTCCCAGCGCAGTGGAAAACGCTGAAATTGCTGCGATTTATTCCGGCGGCAATCAGAACTACGCCGTGACAACGGATGGAAAGGTCTTGACGTGGGGCCTGAAGGGCTTCCTTTGCGGCACCGATGATTTGGGCCGTGATGTGCTGGCACGTATTGTAAACGGCGGTAAGATGACCATGACGGTTGGCGCCATTGCGGTTATCATTTCTACCATCATTGGTTTGATTTTGGGCGGCATTGCCGGTTACTTTGGCGGTAAGGTTGACATGGCTTTGAGCCGTGTGGCCGAGGTCATTGGCGGTCTTCCGTTCCTTCCATTTGCCTTAATTCTCTCAGCTATTATTCCAAGAGATATTACGGTGCTGCAGAGAATGTACATCATTATGTGCGTCCTGGGTGTTTTGAGCTGGGTGCCCGATTTCCGTCTGGTTCGTGCCCAGATTCTCAGTCAGCGGGAGCAGGAATATGTCACAGCGGCAAAGGCCTTGGGCGTGGGAGAGGGACACATCCTACGCAAACACATCATTCCCAATGTGATGAGCGTTTTGCTGGTGTCCATTACGTTGAATTTTGCCACCTGCATGTTAACGGAATCCACGCTGTCCTATTTGGGTTTCGGCATTCCGCTTCCCACGCCTACCTGGGGCAATATGCTCAATAGCTGCAATAACTCCATTGTGATTCAGCAGTATTGGTGGCGTTGGGTGTTCCCCGCTGCAATCTTTGGCTTGTGCACCATCTGTATTAACCTGGTCGGTGACGGCCTGCGGGATGCCATGGACCCCAAGAGCAATGGACGCTAAGGAGGAAGAGACGATGGCATTACTTGAAACAAAAAATCTTCACACCTATTTTAAAACCCGTCGGGGCATTGTGAAAGCGGTGAACGGTGTTTCCTACGCCATTGAGCCGGGCAAAACGCTGGGTGTGGTAGGTGAGTCCGGCTCTGGTAAATCCGTTTCCGCCATGAGTATTTTGCGACTGCTGGACGGAAACGGCTATGTGGATTCCGGTGAGATCCTCTTTGACGGGAAGGACTTAACCAAGATTCCCATGAGTGAGATGTACCACATCCGTGGCAATCAGATCTCCGTGATTTTCCAAGAGCCTATGACGGCTCTGAACCCGGTGTTTTCGGTGGAGCGGCAGCTTTCGGAGCCCTTCATCATCCACCGTCACATGAGCAAGAAGCAGGCTGCTGAGGCGGCTGTGAAGATGCTGGCGGATGTGAAGATCCCCAACCCGGAGGTTGTGGTGAAGCAGTATCCCCATCAGCTTTCCGGCGGTATGCGCCAGCGTGTGATGATTGCCATGGCCCTGGCTTGTGAACCCAAGCTCCTCATTGCCGACGAGCCCACTACGGCTCTGGATGTGACCATTCAGGCGCAGATTTTGCACCTGATGAACAATCTTAAGGAAGAGCACGGCACGGCTATTATGTTTATCACCCATGACCTAGGCGTCATCAACCAGATGGCGGATGATGTAGCAGTGATGTACTGTGGCCAAGTTGTGGAGCATGTGCCTGCACGGGTCCTGTTCTCGAAGAGTGCGAAGTACTCTCATCCCTATACCGAAGGCCTGATGGCGTCGGTTCCCCGCCTGGATACGAAAGCCGACCGGCTGGATGCCATTCCCGGCGCAGTGCCCCATCCCCTGGACCTGCCCAAGGGCTGCAAGTTTGCGCCTCGGTGCAAATATTGCACCAAGCGGTGCATGGAGGAGGAGCCCGAGCTGTTGAAGGTAGGGGAAAATCAGGAAGTTCGGTGCTTCTATCCGGAGAAGGAGGCGCGCCATGCAAAATAAAGAAGAGCGCAAGGTTTTGCTCCAGATTTCCAATCTGAAGCAATACTTCCCTGTGGGGAAGAAGGGCATGTTTGTTAAGGCCAACGACGGCATCTCCATTGATATTTACGAAGGCGAGACCTTCGGCCTGGTTGGTGAGTCTGGCTGCGGAAAGTCCACGTTGGGCCGGTCTATCCTCCAGTTGTATAAGCAAACCGATGGCCGCACCATGTACTTTGGCCGCTCCATTGATGAGCTTGCGCCCCAGTATGTGTACAACACCTTCCGCAACCTGGGAGCCCGGAAGGAGCATATGTTTGCCACCCGGAAGAAATACGAGGAATTCCAGGCGGAATACGACAAGCTCCCCGAGCAGGAGCAATATCTGAAGCACGCCGAACTCACCAAACTCCGCAAGGAAGCCAACGATGCTATGCTGGATGTGGCAACGCTGGTGGGTGGCCTCATTGTTGCCAAGGATATGAAGCCTGTGGCGGATATTTACATGGAGGAGTTCCAGATTTCCAAGGAGCTCCGCAAAGCGGAAGATGCCCGCATGGAGCTTCAGCTGGATTTGGATGACGCCGATTTTGCCCTGAAAAAGGCTAAGGAGGCTGGGAAGTCCACTACGTCTGCCGAGTCCTCCCTGAAAAAGGCTAAGGCTAAAATGGCCCAGTGTGAAAAAGAGATTGCTGAAATTCACAGCCGGATTCAGTCGGTCCATACCCGGATTGAGAAGATGCGCAAGGAGCACCAAAATGATCCGGACTATGCTACCTATGAGGCTTATCACAGCGATGGCATCGATCTGGCTCGCCTGACCTATTCTGAGATGCGCCGCTTGCGCAGTGACCTGCAGCTCATTTTCCAGGATCCCTATTCCTCCCTGAACTCTAGAATGACCGTGGGTCAGATCATTGGCGAGGGCATGATAGCCCACAAGTACTTCCGCAAGAATGACGACCGGATGAAGGAAGAGATCATCCGAGTCATGGAGGAATGTGGTCTGGCGCCTTATTTCCTCCATCGCTATCCCCATCAGTTCTCAGGTGGCCAGCGGCAGCGCATTGGCATTGCCCGCTCTCTGGCTCTGCGGCCTAAATTTGTGGTCTGTGATGAGGCCGTTTCCGCTTTGGACGTGTCCATCCAGGCCCAGGTGATTAACCTCCTGCTGGAACTGAAGGAGAAGCAGCATCTCACCTATATGTTCATCACCCATGACCTGTCTGTCGTCAAGTATATTTCCGACCGCATTGGTGTCATGTACCTGGGCAACATGGTGGAGCTGGCTCCTGCTGATGATATCTTCAAGCATCCTCTGCACCCTTACACAGAGGCGCTGCTCAACGCCATTCCCACCACCGATGAAGATGCAGCCAAGAAGCCCGAGGTGCTGGAAGGCGATATCCCCAGCCCTGTGAATCCGCCTAAGGGCTGCAAGTTCCACACCCGTTGCAAGTACTGCACTGAAATCTGCACCCACGTGGTGCCAGAGATGCAGGAAGTCCGGCCCAACCACTTTGTGGCCTGCCATCACATTCTGGAAAAAGGCTCCAGTGAGGGCTGAGCATGCTGCTGCAGCGAAAAGTAGACCGGGCCATGAAGTGGTCCCGGGAGCGCAGTCTTCGCGCCGAGGGAATTGACCCAGAGGAAGAGGAGCTGAAAGCTGAGCTTAAGAAGCACAGCGGGAAGAAAGATTCAGCCCCGTCTATGGAGGAATTGATCGCGGAGGAGAAACAAAAGGAACTGGAGCGTCTGGAAAAGGGTGACGTCAAGGCCATGATTTTGGCTGCCATGATCACCATTTTCCCCATCTGCCTGGGCCTTATTCTCCTGATCTGCCTGATCGCCTATTTCTTCATGGCCCGTTGATGCGCAATATTTCCTGATAATTTTGTCCCCCCTGAACGCGAAGGCTTGCGTTCAGGGGGGTAACATTTTGTGGAAAGACTCATGTTGTCTTGAGACGCCGGAAAAGCGCTTACCTGCTTTCTGCGGTAGTGTCAAGAGTTATGCGCAAAATAGATTTTGGTCACTGGTAGAAATCTATT
>ERZ772812.647-NODE-647-length-29399-cov-7.438147_pt1 | contig 29399 bp, 21 predicted proteins | sample MGYA00511343_ERZ772812 | MGnify/ENA primary metagenome ERZ772812 (study PRJEB29015, sample SAMEA2737706) | human gut metagenome | biome: human gut; feature: human-associated habitat; material: faeces | place: China | collected 2012 ...
CGTCCGAGTCCGGTCCTTTTGCCTGAGAGCTTCTGCATTCCCCTTCGGCGCCGCGCAGCACGCGGTCTCTCCCGGACCAATCATCCGACACTTATTCAGTTCCGGTGTTATCCCGGCGCGGTCCTTCCCGCGCCCTTTTTACAATACCATTTTCTACACGGTTTTGTCAACAATTATTCCAAAATTTTTCCGGATTTTGTTTGCATTGTACAAAGGTATCTGCCGCAGCCGGGCATAAATTCCAGCCGGGCGGCATTTACTTTCCTGCCTCCTTATGCTATCATGAAGGAGAGCACATCACATAGCAGGGTGGTGCTGCCATTGCACGAACAAGGCATTGCGATCTACTCCCGAAAATCCCGCTTCACCGGCAAGGGTGAAAGCGTGGGCAACCAGATCGAGCTATGCCGCCAGTATCTCCGCGCGCACGAGCCGGACGCGCCGGAGCCGGAAATTTTTGAAGATGACGGCTTCTCCGGCGGGGACCTGAACCGCCCCGCCTTCCGGCGGATGATGCGCGCGGCCGAGGCCGGGCGCTTCCGTATGCTCATCGTCTACCGGCTCGACCGGATCAGCCGCAGCATCGGAGACTTCACCGCCCTCATCGAGCGGCTGGCGCAGCTGAACGTGGCGTTCGTTTCCATTCGGGAGCAGTTCGACACGTCCACGCCCATGGGCCGGGCCATGATGTACATCGCCTCGGTCTTCTCGCAGCTCGAGCGCGAGACCATTGCCGAGCGCATCCGTGACAACCTCCGTGAGCTGGCCAAGACCGGCCGCTGGCTCGGCGGCATCACGCCGACCGGCTTTGCCTCGGAGGCCGTGCAGGCCGTCACTGTCGACGGGCGAACAAAGCGCGCCTGCCGCCTGCGGCTTCTTCCGGAGGAGGCGGAGACCGTCAAGGCCATGTACAGCCTGTTCGCACGCCTCGGCTCTCTGACAGCCGTTGTAAAGGGACTGCAGGAGCGCGGACTTGCCACAAAAAACGGAAACGCGTTCACGCGCCACGCCGTGCGCGATATCCTGCACAACCCGGTCTATGCGCGTGCGGATGCGGATATGCTTGCCTGGCTCCGGAATGCGGGCGCAGAGCTATCTGCCGCGCAGGAGGAGTTTGACGGGTGGCACGGCGTCCTTGCCTACCACCGCACGGATCAGGCCCGCGGCCGCACCGCCGTCGCCCTGCCGCCGGAGGCCTGGATTGTCGCGGTTGGGCAGCACCCCGGCCTCATCCCCGGCGCACAGTGGGCCGCCGTGCAGGAGCGGCTCCGGCGGACGGACTGCCGCACGCCGCGTACGGAGCACGAGACACCCGCCCTGTTAGCCGGTCTGCTGCAGTGCCGCTGCGGCAGACCGATGTATGCCAAGTACCGCCGCGCGGCAGACGGCGAGCGCTTTTCCTATGTCTGCCGTGCGAAATCGACCGGCGGACGGGAACAATGCAGCTGCCCGAACGTTCCTGGCACTGCAGCAGACGCCGCCGTGCGCGCCATGCTCTGCGCCCTGCCGGAGGACCATGCCGCGCTGGCGGCCGCACTCCGGGGGCTGCGGCGCGGCCTGCCTGAATCCTCCCCTGCGCCGCCGGACCGTATCCCCCTCGTGCTCCGCGATTGCCTGGACACCATCCGCCGGACGCAGCGCGTCCTTGAGGCCCTGACGGAGCAGCTCCGCTGGGACGGCGAAACGCTGTGCGTGACGCTCCGCCGGGTGGATTGCAAATGAGATCCTCATGTACTTCCGCGGGCAGCGGAAGAGCGCGTCAGACGTTTCGCTCTCGGAATGCATCGAGACCGGGCGGGATGGCAACGCGCTGTCGCTGATGGACGTGATCTGCTCGGAGGAGGATCTGTTTGAGCAGCTGTCCGAAAAAGAGATCTACGGCAGGCTCCACACCGCCGTGAACACCTGCCTGACCCCGCGCGAGCAGCGCATCATTCTGCTGCGCTACGGGCTGGGCAACCGTAAACCGCTGACGCAGCGGGAGATCGCCGTGCAGTGCGGCATCAGCCGCAGCTATGTCAGCCGCATCGAAAAACGCGCCCTGCAGAAGCTGGAGGACGCACTGACAAAAGAAACCTGAAGGGAACGATCACAAATGCATCCATGGAAACATTTCTGTACCATCACGCGCCACCGTTGGAAGGTGTGCAGTCACTGCTTCCGCGTCGGGCTGTATTGGCGCGGCCTGACGCACGACCTGTCCAAATACTCCCCCACGGAGTTCTGGACCGGCGCAAAATACTATCAGGGCACGCGCAGCCCGAACTCCTATGAGCGCGAGCTCTACGGCTACTCCGCCGCATGGATGCACCACAAGGGCCGCAACCGCCACCACTACGAATACTGGACGGACATCGACCCGAAGACGAAGGTCTACCGCGCCGTGCCGATGCCGCGCAAATTCTTTGTGGAGATGGTCATGGACCGCATCGCCGCCTGTAAAATTTACCACGGCAGCGCCTACACGGACGCCGATGCCCTCAACTATCTCGTCCACGCCGAGGAGGTCCGCGATGGCTCGATGATGCACCCGGACACGCGCCGCGAGCTTCTCTATGTGCTGACCATGCTGCGCGACCGCGGCGAAAAGGAGACGTTCCGCTTCCTGCGCGAGGTCGTGCTGGCCGGGAAGCCGTTTGCCGTTCCTGCGCAGTGACAAAAATGCAGGAATCATTTCCTTTTCTGCCCGCAGGCCGATCCGGTCGGAAGTTGACAATAATGAAGGGCAAAACTGCCATCCACAGGAGTTATTCACATTCTGCACAAGGTTGTGCACAGCAGGACCCCTGATTTAGCGGGCTTTCGCGGGGATTTCGGGCAGTTGTGCACAGGCCTGCAAAAACGCCTCTGCACAGCAGCGCCATGTTCCGAAGTTGACATAACCCCGTTTGTGACAAAAATTTACAGACAGGTAACAGGAAATTAAAATGCAGGATGCCGATCGACATCCTGCATTGATTTTTTGGGTCTTATAAGGCCTCGCCCTCCATGGAGCGCGTGGCATAGGCGTTGAGCGTCTGGTCGGCGATGTTGCCAGCGAGATACTCATAATACGCCTGCGCGCCGATCATCGCGCCGTTGTCACCGCACAGCGACAGCGGCGGCATGCAAAGGCGCACGCCGCGGGCGGCCGTCTCCCGCTGCAGCGCAGCGCGGATGCGGCTGTTGGCGGCCACGCCGCCCGCCACGGCCAGCGTTTTCCGCCCCGTCTGTTCCAGCGCCAGCATGGCGCGCGGCACGAGCATGCCGCACACAGCCTCCGAGAAGGCGGCGCAGAGGTCCGGGATGACGATCTGCTCGCCCTTCTGCCCGGCGTTATGGATGAGATTCACGGCCGAAGTCTTCAGGCCGGAGAACGACAGGTCTAGCGGATTGCCGCTCAGGTGCGGCCGGGGCATGGGATAGCGCGACGGGTCTCCGCCCTGCGCCGCGCGGTCAAGGGCCGCACCGCCGGGGTATGGCATGCCGAGCAGCCGTGCGACCTTGTCGAAGCACTCCCCTGCCGCGTCGTCGCGCGTGCCGCCGAGAATGCGCAGCTTCGTATAGTCCTCGACATCGACGAACATGGTGTGCCCGCCGGAGACGACAAGGCACAGAAACGGCGGCTCCAGGTCCGGGTAGGCCAGATAGTTGGCCGCGATATGGCCCTTGATGTGGTGGACCGGAATGAGCGGCACATCGAGCGCCAGAGCAGCCGCCTTGGCAAAATTCACGCCGACGAGCAGCGCGCCGATAAGGCCGGGCGCATAGGTCACGGCGACGGCGTCCAGCTCGCCGCGCGTCAGGCCGGTGTTCTCCAGCGCCTGCTCGGCAAGACCGTAGATGGCCTCAATGTGCTTGCGCGAGGCGATCTCCGGCACAACGCCGCCGTATTCGCGGTGCAGCGCGACCTGCGAGGCGATGCAGTCCGTCAGGATGCGTCTTCCGTCCTCCACAATGGCGACGGCGGTCTCGTCGCAGGAGGATTCAATGGCAAGGATCCGCATGATCGAGCTCCTTTCTGAGGATCAGCGCGTCCTCTCGGGGCGCGAGATAGTAATTGGGCCTGCGCCCGATGCAGGCAAAGCCCGCTGCGGTATAGAGCCGCTGGGCCGGGAGATTGGAGGCACGGACCTCCAGCGTCAGAGAGCCGATGCCGCGCGCAGCCAGCCTTTCCTGCAGCGCCTGCAGAAGCGCCTGTGCCGTACCACGGCGGCGCAGCTCCGGCACGACGGCCAGATTCATCATATCGGCCTCCGGCGGCACGAGCTGCGCGCCGACATAGCCCGCAAATGCGCCGTCCAGCCGCGCGACGAGCCAGAGGCTGAAGCCGGTTTCCAACTCCTCCGCAATGGAGTTTTCGCTCCAAGGCGCGGAGAAGCACAGACGCTCCAGCGCGGCGATGTCCGCCACATCGGCGGCGGTCATTTCCTGAATTTCGATCATTTGGCAGCGTACCAGCTTTCTCCCTGCTTGGCCTCGGCCACGAGCGGGACCCGCAGCGCAGCGGCGTGCTCCATCTCATTCGTGACGATCTGCATGACCTGCTGCGCCTCTTCCTGCGGGCACTCGACGATCAGTTCATCGTGCACCTGCAGCAGCAGCCGGGCCTGCAGCCCCTCGAGCGCATGGAACACGCGCACCATGGCCAGCTTGATGATGTCCGCCGCGCTGCCCTGCACGGGCGTGTTGAGCGCGATGCGCTCCGCACCGGAGCGGACGTTGAAATTCGAGCTTTTGATCTCCGGAATGGCGCGGCGGCGGCCGAAGATCGTCTCCACATAGCCCTTTTCGCGCGCCGTCTCCTTGATATCGTGCATATAGGCACGCACGCCGCTGTATTTCTCGAGATAGCTGTCGATATAGGCCTTGGCCTCCGCGCGGGAGACGCCGATGTCCTGCGCCAGCGAGAACTCCGAGATGCCGTAGACGATGCCGAAATTCACGGCCTTGGCATGGCGGCGCATGAGCGGCGTAACGGATTCCAGCGGCACGCCGAACACCTGCGAGGCCGTCACGGCATGGAAGTCCTCACCGGAGCGGAACGCCTCCTGCATGCGCGTATCGTCCGCGATATGCGCCAGCACGCGCAGCTCGATCTGGCTGTAGTCCGCGTCGACCAGCACCCAGCCGGGGCGCGGGACGAACATGCGGCGAATTTCGCTGCCGAGCTCCGTGCGCACGGGGATGTTCTGCAGGTTCGGGTCCGTGGAGGACAGGCGGCCCGTCGCCGTGACCGTGTTCTGAAACGTCGTGCGGATGCGCCCATCCGGCTCAATGACCTTCTGCAGGCCATCGGCATAGGTTGACTTCAGCTTTGTGAGCATGCGGTAGTCCATGATGGCCTGCACGGCAGGATGCCGGTCGCGGAGCTTTTCGAGCACCTCGGCATTTGTGGAATAGCCGCTCTTTGTCTTCTTGACGGGCGGCAGGCCGAGCGTTTCAAACAGGAATACGCCGAGCTGGCGCGTGGAATTGAGGTTAAACGTCTCTCCGGCATAGCCGAAGATCAGGCTCTCGCAGGCATCGATGCGCTCGGAGAGCATCTCGCCGAAGTCATGCAGGGCCTGCGCGTCGACGAGGATGCCGTCGTGCTCCATATGCGCCAGCACCGGGCACAGCGGCAGCTCGATATTCTCGAACAGCGGCTGCATGCCCTGCTCGCGCAGGCGCTTGCCGAGCTCCTCCGTCAGGCCGTCGATGCAGGCCGTCCGGATGGCAAGGACGCTTTCCGGCTGGAGCGCGGTCTCGTCCGCAGGCGGGATGTGCAGATAGTCCTGCGCGAGCTGCGGCAGGGCGTAGGCTCCGCGCGTCGCATCGAGCAGATAGGCCGCCACAGCCGTGTCGAACACGATCCCGGCAGGCTCCACGCCAAGGGCCAGCAGCGCGCGCAGCAGCGGCTTGCTGTCGTGCACGGTCTTCGGCACGTCCGCCGCAAACAGGCGCTGCAGCAGCGGCACATAGTCCGTTCCGAGCGTTTCGCGGCGCAGCACATAGGCCGTCTGGTCCGGGCCGTCCATGTGCGGCGCGGCCACGAGCAGGGAGAGATCATCTGCGGCAGCAATGCTGAGCGTCACGCCTGATAACAGCGGCTGCGCCTGCTCCGGGGTCTGCACGTCAAGAAGCGTGCAGGAGCCTGTCACGGGCTGCGCCGGTTCCTCCGACTCGTCCTGCTCCAAAGCGGCGCTGCGCAGGCCGTAGCGGTCGATGAGGCGCTGGAATTCCAGCGTGGTGAACAGGTCATACAGCGCCCGGCGCTTCGGCGGCCGGATGAGATTGTTCTCCGGCGTGAAGTCGATGGGCGCATCGCAGCGGATCGTCGCCAGCTCATAGGAAAGATAGGCCGACTCGCGGCCGTTTTCGAGCTTATCAAACAGCTTTCCCTTCATGTTTTCCCGGGAAAGGTTGGCATAGACGCCGTCGAGCGTACCGAAGCGCTTCAGCAGGTCGTTTGCCGTCTTCGGCCCGATGCCTGCCACGCCCGGGATATTGTCCGAGCTGTCGCCCATGAGAGCCTTCAGGTCGATGAGGCGCTTCGGCTCCAGCCCGTATTCCGCGCGGAAGACGTCCGGCGTATAGCGCTCCGTCCGCGTCTGCCCGCCCTGCGTGCGCACCAGGCGCACGGAGACGTGCTCGTCGACGAGCTGCAGGCTGTCGCGGTCTCCCGTCAGGATGGCGCAGTCCCACCCGGCCTCCTCGCACAGGCGGCCGACCGTGCCGAGCACATCGTCCGCCTCCCAGCCCTCGCAGGCATAGACCGGGATGTTCATCGCGGCGAGCACCTGCTTCATGACCGGCATCTGCATGGCAAGCTCCTCCGGCATGGGATGGCGCGTGGCCTTATAGCCGTCATAGCGCAGATGGCGGAACGTCGGCGCATGCAGGTCGAACGCCACGCACAGCGCGTCCGGTTTTTCCTCGCTGCGCTCTTTTTCCAGAATATTCAGAAAGCCGTAGATCGCATTGGTATAAAGTCCGTCACGGGTTGTCAGCGGCCGCACGCCGTAAAACGCGCGGTTGATGACGCTGTTCCCGTCCAGGATCATCAGCTTCATATGGTATCTCCTTCGATCAGATGCGCTTCCACTTTGCGCCCTGCGGCGTATCGATGACCTCGATGCCGCGCGCCTTCAGCTCGTCGCGGATGCGATCGGCCTCCGGCCAGTTCTTCGCGCGCTTTGCTTCGGTACGGGCGGCGACGAGCGCGTCGATCTCCGGGTCGTGCTCCTCCTCCGGCCGGGCGCTGCGTGCCTTCTCTGCCGCGGAGAGCAGGTTCAGGCCGAGCACCTCGTCAAAGCTGGCAAGAGCTGCGAGCTTCGTGGCATCGTTCGTCTTTGCCTTCAGCACATCATAGACGGCCGTCACGGCGAGCGACGTGTTGAGGTCGGCGTTCAGCGCGCCGAGGAAGCGCTCCTTCAGCGCCTCGAAGGCCTCCGCGTCGACCGCGCCGTCCTCCGGGCGCAGGGCCGCGATGCGGGCGATGAGCTTTTCGTAGGTCTGTGCCGCATTGTCGAGGTTCTCCCACGAGAACACAAGGTTGCGGCGATAATGGCTCTGCAGGCAGAACAGGCGGTAGGCGATGGGATCGTAGCCCTTCTCCTCCAGCAGGGACACCGTGAGGAACTCGCCCTTCGACTTGGACATCTTGCCGGACTCCGTGTTCAGGTGATGGACATGGAACCAGTAATTGCACCACTTGTGGCCGAGGAAGGCCTCGGACTGGGCGATCTCATTCGTGTGATGCGGGAAGGCATTGTCGATGCCGCCGCAGTGGATATCCAGATATTCACCGAGGTGCTTGATGCTGATGCAGGAGCACTCGATATGCCAGCCGGGATAGCCGACGCCCCACGGGGAGTCCCACTTCAGGGCCTGATCCTCGAACTTGGACTTCGTGAACCAGAGAACGAAGTCATTCTGATTGCGCTTGTTGGAATCCTCCTCGACGCCCTCGCGCACGCCGACGGCAAGGTCCTCCTCCTTATGGTCGTTGAAGACATAGTATTTTTCCAGCTTGGACGTGTCAAAATAGACATTGCCGCCCGCAAGATAGGCATAGCCCTTGTCCAGCAGCGTCCGGATCATATGAATGTATTCCGGGATGCAGTGCGTGGCAGGCTCCACGACGTCCGGCCGCTTGATGTTCAGCTTGGCACAGTCAGCGAAGAACGCATCAGTATAGAACTTTGCGATCTCCATGACGGTCTTATGCTCGCGGCGCGCACCCTTGAGCATCTTGTCCTCGCCGGTATCGGCATCCGAGGCCAGATGGCCGACGTCCGTGATGTTCATCACGCGCTTGACGGGATAGCCCATGTAGCGCAGGCTCTTTTCGAGCACGTCCTCCATAATATAGCTGCGCAGGTTGCCGATGTGGGCGAAGTGATAGACCGTCGGGCCGCAGGTATACATTTTGACGAGCTTCGGGTCGATGGGGGTGAAGAGCTCCTTCTTATGGCTCAGGGAATTATAGAGATACATCTTGATCCTCCTGTTTCAGTTTTTCCTCTAATTTTTCGATACGTGCATACAGGGCGTCCAGCTCCAGCCGGACAGGGTCTGGCGTGTGGATATGGTCGAGCTTCTCGCCGTTGCGCCGGACGACGCGGCCGGGCACGCCGACAACGGTGGAGTCCGGCGGCACCTCGTGCAGCACAACGGAATTTGCTGCAATGCGGGCGTTGTCGCCGACCTTGAACGGACCGAGCACCTTCGCGCCGCTGCCGACCATGACGTTGTTGCCGAGCGTCGGGTGGCGCTTGCCGTTCGTCATGCCCGTGCCGCCGAGCGTAACGTTCTGATAGAGCAGGCAGTCGTCGCCGATCTCCGTTGTCGCGCCGATGACGATGCCGGTGCCGTGGTCGATGACGAGCCGTCTGCCGATCCTGGCGGCCGGGTGGATCTCAATGCCCGTCCGCCGCCGCGCAAACTGTGAGACCCAGCGGCCGAGAAAGCGCAGCCGGTGTTCATAGAGCCAGTGCGCCACGCGGTAATACATCGTGGCGTGCAGGCCGTTATATAACCAGAAGACCTCCCAGCCGCTGCGCGCTGCGGGATCATTGCGGCGGTATGCCTCTATGGTTTCTTTTAACCGCATTCTTTCGCCTCCAAACAAAAAACTGCCAGCCTCGGATTGCTCCAGAGGCGGGCAGTGCTCGCGGTTCCACTCTGATTTCTTGCTCCGGCCTTGACGCGGCCAACGGGGTCTCCCCGGCGCTCACGGGCGCACACTTCACACGGAGTCCGCCGCGCCCGCTCTCAGCCAATGACGGACGCTCTCTGCGGCAGACGGCCCGGCTACTCTTCCCGGTCACAACGCCTATATTATTGGTATTATATTACCATCAAGGGTCTGCGGTGTCAAGGTTTTTCCGCAAATTACACCGCCCGCGGACATTCGTCCGTGTATATTCATAGCGATATACAAAATTTTTCACAGGGCCCGGAATGGGCTTGCTTTTCCTTCGTGAATTTACTATAATGCAGACGAGCACAAGTCCAGAATCTCCGTCATTTTTACCAATCGCAGTCTTTCCGAGTTCGGACTATCCCCGCGGAAATTATGTGAGCAGGAGGAACCTTCATGTTTCAGAATGTACAGCAGATCCAGGATTTTATCCGCCAGAACGGCATCGCATTTCTCGATTTCAAGATGATCGACCTTCGCGGCAGGTGGAAGCACCTGTCCATCCCCGCAGCCCGCTTCAACGAGGACATCATGACGCACGGCATCGGCTTCGACGGCTCGAACTACGGCTATGCCCAGGTTGAGCGCAGTGACATGGTCTTCCTGCCGGACATCACGACGGCGGTCGTCGACCCGTTCGTCAAGGCGCCGACGCTCACGATGATCGGCGACGTCATGGTCATCGACCATCCGGCAAACCGCCCGTTCGACCAGTATCCGCGCAATGTCGCCAAGAGCGCCATCGCCCACATGCAGGCTCTCGGCGTCGCGGACGAGATGATCATCGGGCCGGAGTATGAATTCCATGTCTTTGACGGCATGACGCGCACCCTGCGCCCGGATGCCGTCGGCTACCGCCTGCAGTGCAGCGAGTCCGTCTGGTCCGCCGGGGAATTCCCGAACAACGGCTTTCACACCGGCCCGCACGATGGCTACCACGCCGATCTGCCCGGCGACCGCACGTTTGACCTGCGCAACCAGATCTGTCTGGAGCTTGCCAAGTGGGGCGTGGACGTCAAGTATCACCACCACGAGGTCGGCGGCTCCGGCCAGCTGGAGATCGAGGTCGAGCTGGGCGAGATGACCCGTCTGGCAGACGCCACGATGGCCGCGAAATACGTCATCCGCAATACGGCCGCCGCGAACGGCATGACGGCCGCACTGATGCCGAAGCCCATCTACGGCGAGGCCGGCAACGGCATGCACGTACACATGCTCCTGCGCAAAAACGGTCAGCCCGTGTTCTACGATCCGGACGGCTATGGCCAGCTCAGCCGCACGGCCATGCACTTCATCGGCGGCCTGCTGACGCACGCCCGCAGCCTCTGCGCCATCACGAACCCCAGCACGAATTCCTACAAGCGCCTCATCCCCGGCTTCGAGGCCCCTGTCACCATCGGCTATGCCATGGCGAACCGCAGCGCCGTCGTGCGCATTCCGGCCTATGTTAAATCGCCGGACAAGAAGCGCTTCGAGCTCCGCAACCCGGACGCGATGTGCAACCCGTACTTTGCCTACGCTGCCATTCTGATGGCAGGCCTCGACGGTATTGAGCACGAGATCGATCCGGCAGGACGTGGCTGGGGGCCGTTTGACTTCAATCTCTTCGACCTCCCGGCAGACGAGCGCAAGCGCCTCGGCCACCTGCCCGCCAGCCTCGACGAAGCGCTCGACGCGCTGGAAGCGGATCACGACTATCTCACGCGCGGCGGCGTGTTCCCGATGCCGCTGCTCGAGACGCTCGTCAAAACGCTCCGCGCCGACGCGCAGGAGATCAGCCGCATCCCGCACCCAGCGGAGTTCGACCGCTATTTCGATCTCTGAGCGGACCGTATTGGCCCCGTATTCCTTCCGGAGTACGGGGCTCCGCGTGCAGAAGCCCAGAAGTATGACGCGGGAGGGGCTAAGCGGTGTTCCGGTCGAGACGATCCGCAATTTGATTTTCTGGAGGAAGCAAAAAATGAAAAAAGGAACAATCGGACAGACGGGTCCTGCTGCCAACATCGGCCGCAGACTCTTTGCCCTCCATTCGGCTGCATGCATTCTGCGGGGTCTCATCGGATGAGGGGTACCAGGATCGCCGGGCTGCTGATTCGCCAGGCCCGTCTCCGGCGGGACTGGAGTCAGGACGGCCTGTGCCTGGGCATCTGTACTCCCTCCTACCTGTCCAAGATCGAGCAGGGCAAGGCAGAGCCCTCTCCGGAGGTGACGGAGCTTCTGCTTCGTCGTCTGGGCCTTGTCTGGATACCGGAGCCGGAGGATCTGAAGCCCTGCTGGAACGCCCTGCTTTCCGGCAGTCCCGGCTTTTTCCTTTGCTATGAGCAGCTGGTACTGCCCCGGCAGGAGAGACTTGCCTGCAGTCCGCTGGCGGCGGACATCCTGTTGCTGGCTGCCTTTTACACAGATACCATGCAGCCCCTGTCAGAGGAATGGGAACCGTTTCTCTCCACCCGGCAGCTGGCTCTGCAGCGTGCTCTGCAGGGGCGGTGGGACGAGGCCGTGCGGCTGGAACCACTGCCGCTGCTGTCCTCGCTCCACGGGAAAGCCCTCTACACAAAGGGGGCGTATACGACCGCCATCGAGGTACTGCGAGACGCCTACCGCTCGGCGGCAGACGCAGGTTATCCCCACATGATGCTTTCCTGCCGTATTCTTATAGGAAACTGCTACTCAGATCTGGGCCGCATGGAGGAAATGATGACCCATTTTTCTGTAGCGGAGCATCTGGCAGAGGCTCTTGGCGACACGGACAGTCTGGCATCCCTCCGCTACAATACCGCTGCCACGCAGCTGCAGCTCGGCCAGCCGGAAAAAGCCCTGTCCTACTTTTCCAGCCTCCCGCATCCCAGCTTTCTGGACCTGCACAAGCTCGCCATCTGCCATGAACAGTTAGGGCACCGGGAGCAGGCATTGGCAGCCGTCCAACAGGCGGAGCCTCTGGCCGCCGGCGAGACAGAGCGGCAGATGCTGGCGCTGGTACGCTATCGGCTGGAGCATGCGGATTACCTTCACGACAGCGCCTACGGCGCTCAGCTGCTGGATTGCTTCCGGCAGCTGCAGGAGACATACCCCATGGGCTTCACCCGGTTCCACCTGCAGTGGGTGCTGGCATGGTACAAGGCGAACCGCCAGTACCGCCAAGCTTGCCGCCTGCTGGAGGAGTTTCCTATAATATAGTGTTTTTGCCAATCTAAGCGTGTCATTCTGGGAATAATTTTCCCATGATGACATGCTTTCTTTTTGTAAGGAGCTGTGCGATAATTATAACCACGAGGTGAACACTATGAAACAAACACTCTGGACGCGGGAATTTACCCGCATTACTGCCGCCACAGCACTGGGCGCAGCAGGCGGCATCATCAGTCAGTTTGCCCTATCGTTTCTGGTCTTTGACGAAACCGGCAGCACGCTGGCAGCGGCGCTGGTGGTCGCCATCCAGCTGATCCCGATGGTGCTGCTGCCGCTGGTCGTCGCTCCCATGATGGACCGTCTGCCGCGTAAGCCTTTTCTGGTGTGGGGCGACCTGCTCAACGGCGTGTGCTACGCCGGAGCAGGACTGTTTCTGTTGCACAGTTCCTTTTCCTATATTGCTTATCTGGCCTTTTCCCTGCTTGTGTCGTGCCTAGGGGCTTTCGACGAGCTGGCCTATAACAGCTTTTATCCCCTGCTGTTGCCGAAGGGGCAGGAAGAGCGGGCCTACACCGTCTCAGCCATGCTCTATCCCATTTTGAAGGTTCTGATGATGCCGCTGGCGGCGGTGCTGTACGATAAGCTGGGCGTGGGACGGCTGCTGCTGATACAGGCCGCGCTTTCGGTACTGGCGGCCTTCCTGGAAAGTCGCATTCGCGTGCAGGAAAGCCGCCGGGATCAGGAGCCGCTGCTGTCTCTGAAAACATGGTGGCGGGATGTCCGGGAAGCAGCCGCCTATCTGCGGCAGGAGCACGGCCTGCACGGGCTCTATGCGTACATGTCTGTCACCAACGGCATGGCCTCGGGCTATTCTCCCTTGCTCATCGCCTTTTTCCGCACGGCGCCGGGCTTCACTACCGCCATGTATTCCTTTTTCTCCGTTGCGGAATTTGCCGGGCGCACCATCGGCGGAGCCGTCCGCTACCGCTACTCTCTCCCGGAGAAAAAACGCTTTGGCTTTCTGTTCGGTGTGTATCAGACCTATGAGTTGATGGACACCTGCCTGCTGTGGCTGCCATATCCCCTGATGCTGGTGAATCGGGCGATCTGCGGCTTTCTGGGCATTCAAAGCGCCACCATCCGTCAGGCGGCAGTCCAGCGCTATATCCCCGACCGGCTGCGTGCCCGGCTCAATGCCTATGAGTCCATGCTCTGCACAGCGGCGGGAGCGGCGCTCTCTCTGGCCATCGGCGCACTGGGAGAGGTGCTGGATTACCGCCTCTGCATGACCGTCTGCGGTCTGATCACCATAGCGGTGTGCTGGCTGACGGTATTTCTGCGGCGGCGTCAGGTGCGCCAGGTGCTGGCGGACCGTCCCGGTGTGGACCAGATCCGGTAGATACCGGTCCGGTTTTGTTTCCGAACATAGGGCAAAGCGGCTATGGCCACTTTTTCACAAGACAAAACCGTCACTATTTTTTCGATCTTTTTTTATCAAATATCCCCCGGGGGAGCTTCCGGAACCGAATTTCGTATGCTAAAATGCATCACGAGAACGGGCGAAAGGGCCCGAAATGACAGGAGGACCACCCCCAATGAAACGAATTCTTGCACTGCTGCTGGTGCTGAGCGCCGTTCTGGCGCTGGCCGCATGCAGCAAAACCCCGGCAGTGACCGAAGACGAAGGCACGACGCTCGTCTACGGCAGCGGCGACTACACCCGCATCAACCCCGCCATGGATGAGCACGGCGAGATCAACGTGCTGCTCTTCAGCGGTCTGACCGCCCACAACGGCAGCAACGAGGTCGTTGCCGGTCTGGCCGAATCGTGGGAATACGACGAGAACGCCTGCACCTACACCTTCCACCTGCGCGACGGCGTGAAGTGGCATGACGGCGAGCCGTTCACGGCCGAGGACGTAAAGTTCACGATCGAAGCCATCATGGACCCCGAAAACGGCTCGGAAAACGCGCCGAACTTTGAGGATGTGGAGGAGATCACCGTCCCCGACGGCAAGACCGTCGTGTTCCGCCTGTCCGCACCGAACGTGGCCTTCCTTGACTATATGACCATGGCCATTCTGCCGCAGCACCTGCTGCAGGGCGAGGACATGCAGGAATCGGATTTCTTCCGCCATCCGGTCGGCACCGGCCCGTATAAGCTGGAGAGCTGGGACGCCGGGCAGTCCATCGTGTTGGTCAAAAACGAGGATTATTACCTCGGTGCGCCGAAGATCGACCGCATCATCTTCAAGATCGTCACGGACGACAATGCACAGGCTCTGCAGCTGAAGTCCGGCGAGATCGATCTGGCCCTGCTCGATCCGAAAAACGCAAAAGACTTTACGGACAAGGAGGGCTATACCTGCTATGACATGACGACGGCAGACTACCGCGGCATTCTCTTCAACTTCTGGAACGACTACTGGACGGAGAACCGCGACCTCATCCCCGCCATCTGCTACGGCATCGACCGGCAGGCCATCATCGACTCTGTCCTGCTCGGGCAGGGCATGGCCGCCTACGGTCCCCTGCAGCGCAACATTTATAACGATCCTGACGTTGCGCACTATGACTATGACCCGGAAAAGGCAAAGACCATTCTGGAGGACGCGGGCTGCACGATGAGTGAAAACGGCTTCTACGAGCGAAACGGCAAGGAGATCGGCTTTGTTATCAGCGTGATGGCCGGTGAGCAGGACCGCATCGACATTGCACAGGCTGCCGCACAGCAGCTGCGCGATATCGGCATCAACTGCACGGTCGACATTCCCGCACAGATGGACTGGGGCGGACAGATGGCCTGCCTCATCGGCTGGGGCAGCCCGTTCGACGCCGATGACCACACCTATAAGGTCTTCGGCACGGACAAGGGCGCAAACTACTCCGGCTACTCCAATGCCGCCGTGGACAGCTACCTGAAGCTGGCCCGCGAGACCTCCGACCCGGAGCAGCGCCGCCAGTATTACGCCAAGTTCCAGGAGGCTCTGGCCGCCGATCCCGCCTATGCCTTCATCTGCTACATCGACGCGAACTATGTCGCCGTCGACGGTCTGCAGGGCATCGCGGCGGATACCGTACTCGGCCACCACGGCGTCGGCATTTTCTGGAATGTTCAGGAATGGACGATCGAGAAATAACAACGGAAAAAAGCATCGGGAGGCTCGCAGAACCGGGCCTCCCGCATGTGCGTTTTAACAGGTGATCCTATGGCAGAGCTACTGGAAGTAAAAAATCTGTCCGTCAGCTTTTTCACCCCGGCAGGAGAGGTCCAGGCCGTGCGCGACGTCAGCTTTTCGCTGCGCGCGGGTGAGGTCCTCGCCATCGTGGGCGAATCCGGCTGCGGCAAAAGCGTGCTGTGTAAGAGCATCCTGCACCTGCTGCCGCCGAGCGCGCGGCGCAAGAGCGGCACGATCGCGGTAAATGGCCGTGATATCACGCAGCTGCGGGAACGCGAGCTGCAGAAGCTTCGCGGCTCATTGTTTTCCATGGTATTTCAGGACCCGATGACTGCGCTGAACCCCAGCATGACCGTCGGCGCGCAGCTGGCGGCCGCTGTCCGTGTTCATGCGCCCCGCCTGCGCGGCGCGGCTCTGGAACAGCGCGTGCTCGAGCTGATGCGCCTTGTCGGCATCGACCGGCCGGAGGAGCGGCGTGGCCTGTATCCGCACCACTTTTCCGGCGGCATGCGCCAGCGCGTCGTGCTGGCCATTGCGCTGGCGGGCGACCCGTCGATCCTGTTTGCCGACGAGCCGACGACCGCGCTGGACGTGACCATTCAGGCCCAGATTCTCGATCTGCTGCGCGAAATTCAGCAGAAGCTCGGCACGGCAACGGTTTTCGTCACGCACGACCTCGGCGCTGTGGCGCGCGTGGCGGATCGTGTGGCCGTCATGTACGCAGGGAAGATTGTGGAGCTCGGCACGGCGGAGGATATTTTCTATGATCCGCGCCACCCCTACACCTGGGGTCTGCTGCAGTCGCTCCCGGCGCTGTCCCGTGGAAAGCCGCGGCTGCATACCATTCCCGGCATGCCGCCCACGCTGATCGACCCGCCGAAGGGCGATGCCTTCGCCTGCCGCAACGAATATGCCCTGGCCATCGACTATGAGGAGGAGCCGCCGATGTTCCGCATTTCCGACACCCATTTTGCCGCGACGTGGCTGCTCGACCCCCGGGCCCCGCACATCACGCCGCCGATCGGAGGCGAGCGCCATGGCTGAGCCGCTTCTCGAGGTGCGCGGTCTGACGCACGCCTTCCCGCTCGGGCGAAGGGCCGTGCTCCGCGCTGTGGATCACGTCTCGTTCACGCTCCGGCGCGGCGAGGTTCTCGGTCTCGTCGGCGAATCCGGCTCCGGCAAATCGACCATCGCGCGCTGCGTGATGAATCTGCTGCGGCCGCAGAGCGGGCAGATCCTGTATCGCGGCATCGATATCTGCGACCGCCGCGTCTTCCACGCGAACCGCCGCATGCTGCAGGCGGAGCGGCAGATCATCTTTCAGGACTCCGGCTCGAGCCTGAACGGGCGCATGCGCGTGTGCGACATTATCGCCGAGCCCATGCGCATCCAGCACGTCCGCTCGCCGCGCGGCAGCTACCGCGCCGAGGCGGAATTCCAGATGCGCTATGTTGGTCTGGACGCGGGCTATCTGGACAAATACCCCGGTGAGCTTTCCGGCGGGCAGCGCCAGCGCGTCGCCATTGCGCGCGCCCTGTCCATGGAGCCGGAGCTGCTCGTTGCGGATGAGCCGGTCGCCTCGCTGGACGTCTCCATTCAGGCACAGATCATCAATCTGTTCCGCCATCTGCAGGAGGAGCACGGGTTCTCCTTCCTGTTTATTGCCCACGATCTGGCTGTCGTGGAATTCCTCTGTGACCGCGTCGGCGTGCTGTATCAGGGAAGGCTCGTGGAGCTGGCCCCGACGGCATCGCTGTTCGCCGCGCCGCAGCACCCCTATACGCGCGCGCTGCTCTCGTCCATCCCCATCCCGGACCCGCGCCTCGAGCGCGCCCGCAGGCCGCTCGTCTTTGAGGGGCCGCTGCCGGACGGCGGCACATGGACGGAGGTCGCGCCGGAGCATTACGTTCTGCTGGAAGGAGGGGGCGCCGTATGAAGGTCCGCCGGTTTTTCCTGCGGCTGCTGCCGCGCCTCGGCATTTTCGTGCTGAGCGTGCTGCTGCTCTCCGTTCTGACGTTCTATATCTCCCGCCTCGCTCCGGGCGACCCGCTTGTCTCCTACTACGGCGACCGCGTGGAAAAAATGTCCCCCGCCGAGCGCGAATGGGCTGAGGACAAGCTCGGCCTGAATGATCCCCTGCCCACGCAGTACGCCCGCTGGTTCAGCCGCGCGCTGCACGGCGATTTCGGCATCTCCTATAAATATAAGATAGATGTTCTGGAGCTGATCGGTGACCGCATTGGCAACACCCTGCTGCTCGGCGGACTTGGCTTCGTGCTGCTGTTCGTGCTGGCTCTGCTGCTCGGCGCGCTGTGCGCATGGAAGGAGGACCGGCCGCTCGACCGCATCCTCTGTAAGCTTGGCACGGTGACGAGCTGCATCCCGGAATTCTGGCTGTCACTGATGCTGATCCTGCTGTTTTCCGTCACGCTGCGCTGGCTGCCGAGCTCCGGGGCCTACAGCGTCGGCCACGCGGACGATGTCGGCGACCGGATCGTGCACCTGATCCTGCCGATGTCCGTCGTCGTGCTGAGCCACCTGTGGTACTATGCCTACCTCGTGCGCAACCGGCTGGTGGAAGAGCTGCGCGCAGACTATGTGCTGCTGGCGCGCAGCGAGGGTATGGGCCGGGCGCACATCGTGCTGCGGCAGTGCCTGCGCAATGTGCTTCCGTCCTATCTCAGCCTCATGGCCATCTCCGTGCCGCATGTGATGGGCGGGACCTATATCGTAGAAGCCGTGTTTTCCTACCCCGGCCTCGGCACACTGTCCTACGAGAGCGCGCGCTACAAGGACTACAACCTGCTGATGGTGCTGTGCCTGCTCTCCGGCGCGGTCGTCATCGCATGCAGTCTGCTGGCGCAGGCCATGAACGCGCGGCTCGACCCGCGCCTTCGCCCGGCGGAACGGGAGGTGACCTCAAAATGACAGACGACCGCTTTCGTCTGGTCGGCGTCCGGCCGCAGTCGCCCGCAGCTCCGGTACGCCGCGCGCCGTGGTACCGCGGCAAGCCGATTTTTTCGGCCGCCGTTCTGACGCTCATCGTGCTCGGCTGCCTGTTCTGCGAGGTGCTCCTGACGCACGATCCGACCTATCTCGACCTTGCGCACTGCAATGAAGCGCCGTCGCGGGAATTTCTCTTCGGGACGGACCCGATGGGCCGCGATATTTTCTCCATGATCTGGTACGGCGGGCGCATTTCGCTGACCATCGGCGTTCTGTCCACGCTGCTGTCCACAGCCATCGCCATTCTGTTCGGCACGGTCAGCGGCTGCGCGCCGGACTGGCTGGACCGTCTCCTGATGCGGCTGACCGAAATTCTGCTGAGCGTGCCGAACCTGCTGCTCGTCGTGCTGCTGCAGGCCATTCTGGGCACGGCAAACGTGCTCACGCTCTCGCTCGTCATCGGGCTGACGAGCTGGGCCAGCATCGCCAAGGTCGTTCGCACGGAGGTGCGCAGGCTGCGCAGCAGCGAATATGTGCTGGCCTCGCGCTGCATGGGCGGCGGCTTCTTCCACGTCCTGCGGCAGCACCTTGCGCCGAATTTCTTCTCGTCCATCTCGTTCATGGTCGTTATGAACATCCGCAGCGCCATCACGGCGGAATCGACGCTTAGCTTCCTCGGCATCGGCCTGCCGATCGAGGTCGTCTCGTGGGGCAGCATGCTTTCCCTGTCCGAAAAGGCTCTGCTCACGGACGCATGGTGGATCATCGTCATCCCCGGTGTGTTCCTTGTGGCAACGCTGCTGTGCATCACGGAGCTGGCCAACGCCATGCGCCGCTCGACCCGCGAACGCACGCTATAAAACAGGATTGGGACCATCGGCTGCCGCCGGTGGTCCCAATCGTTTTATTTCTGTTCCGGGAAGAGCCGCACAATGGCCTGCGCCGCCGCTGCCTGCTCGGCGCGCTTTTTGCTCGTGCCGGAGCCGGTACCGACCTCCCTGCCGTTGAGCAGGACGCGGACGTTGAACTCCTTGCAGTGGTCCGGGCCAGTCTCCGAGATGAGCTCATAGCTCAGCTGCTGCGATTTTTTGCGCTGCACGAGCTCCTGCAGCTCCGTCTTATAATCGTGGGTCTTTTCCGCCTCGGCGAGCTGCGGCAGGATGAGCCGCGTCACGATGTCGCTGGCCACGGCAAAGCCTCCGTCCAGATAGCTGGCAGCCACAACGGCCTCCATAACATCGCAGAGGATGCTCGGGCGGCGGCGGCCGCCGCTTTGATCCTCGCCGTTTCCGAGCAGCAGATGCTCGCCGAGCGAGAGCCGCTCCGCCACGGCGGCAAGGCTCTTTTCGCAGACGAGCTCCGCGCGGATGCGCGTCAGATCGCCTTCGAGCTTTTTGGGGAAAGTCCGGTACAGATACTCCGCCGTCACGAAGCCAACAATGGAATCCCCAAGGAATTCCAGCCGCTCATAGCTGCGCAGCGGGTCCTGATAGATCTCGTTTGCACAGGAGGTGTGGGTCAGCGCCATGCGCAGAAGCTCCGGATCGCGGAACTTGTAGCCCAACGCCTTTTCCAGCTTATTCAGCATGTTCTTCCTCCCTGGGCAGGATCATCTGCCCGATATTGGCACGAATTTCCTCGCAGAAGCCGCTCTCGACCGCGCGGATGGCCTGCCGGATCGCGCCGCGGATGGCGGCGTCGTCGGACGAGCCGTGCGCCTTGATGACCGGGCGGCTGATGCCGATGACGATGGACCCGCCCGTTTCGCGGTAGTCCATGGTCTTGCGGATGCCGTTCAGGCCCTTTTTACACAGCAGCGCGCCGAGCATCGTCAGCGGATTGCGGTAGAACATCTGCTTCATCATGTCGGACATGAACATGGCCGTGCCCTCCATGGTCTTGAGCAGGACGTTGCCGGAGAAGCCGTCCGCCACGATAACATCCGCCGCGCCGAACGGCACATCGCGCGCCTCGACATTGCCGACGAAGTGGATGGTCCCCTGCTCCGCGGCGCGCTTCAGAAGCTGATGGGCCTCGCGGTGGAGCGGGTCGCCCTTCGTATCTTCCGCGCCGTTGTTCAGAAGGCCCACGCGCGGCGACTCGATGCCGAGCGCCTTCTGCGCGTAGAACGAGCCCATGCAGCCGAACTGCAGCAGGAATTCCGGCGTGCACTCGGCATTCGCGCCCGCATCGATCAGAATGGCGTGGCCGTCCTTCGTCGGAAGGACCGGCGAGAACGCCGCGCGGCGGATACCGCGGATGCGCTTGACGAGCAGCGTGGCCGCCGTGAGCAGCGCGCCGGTATTGCCGGCCGAGATGAACGCATCACCGCCGCCCTGCGCCAGCATTCTTGCGCCCAGCACGAGCGAAGAGTTCGGATGCTGCTTCACGACCGCGGCGGGATCGCAGTGCATGTCCACCACATCCTCGGCATTGGCAAGCTCCACGCCGTCCGGGAGCGTATCCCAGCCCTGAGCCTTCATGCTGGCAAGGATGTCCGCACCGCGGCCGACCAGAACGATCTGCACGCCGAACTCCTTTGCCGCCTCCAGTGCACCGCGCACCACGGCATCCGGGGCGTTGTCGCCTCCCATTGCATCCAGAATGATTTTCATGCCTGTTCCCTCATTTCTCCATGGCCTCCAGGTGCGCAAGCGACCGGTTGGCAATGGCCAGATTCTTGTTTGCTTTTCCACGCACCCGCTGCTCGAGCGGGGCGATGATGCCGAAATTCACATTCATCGGCTGAAACGATGCCACGGTGCTGTCGCTGACATAGTGCGCCAGCGCGCCGATGGCCGTCATGGTGCCGAAGTCCGGGACGGGCCTTCCCTCCAGCCGCGCCGCCATGCTGACGGCGGCAAGATAGCCGGAGGCGCACGATTCGACATAGCCCTCCACGCCCGTCATCTGACCTGCAAACGCGACCAGCGGGTTCTGCCTATCGGCATAGTACCGGTCAAGCAGGCGAGGGGAATCGAGGAAGGTGTTGCGGTGCATCACGCCGTAGCGGACGAATTCCGCATCGTGCAGCGCGGGGATCATGGAAAACACGCGCTTCTGCTCCGGGAATTTCAGGTGGGTCTGGAAGCCGACGATATTATAGACGGAGCCTGCGGCATTATCCCTGCGCAGCTGCACGACGGCATACGGCTCATGCCCCGTCTTCGGGTCCTTGAGGCCCACGGGCTTCAACGGGCCGTAGCGCAGGGTATCGATGCCGCGCCGGGCCATGACCTCGACGGGCATACAGCCCTCGAATATGTGCTTGTCCTCAAAGCCGTGCACCGGCGCTTCCTCCGCCGAGCTGAGCGCGTCGACAAAGGCAAGGTATTCATCCTTATCCATTGCGCAGTTGACATAATCTGCGTCGCCCCGGTCGTACCGGGACGCGAACCACGCCTTGTCCATGTCGATGGACGAGAAGGTCACGAGCGGCGCGGCGGCGTCAAAGAAGCTCATATACTCCTGCCCGCCGAAATAGCGCTGGATCGCAGCGCTCATCGCGTCGGAGGTCAGGGGACCGGTCGCAATGATGACCGGGCCTGCCGGGACCTCGGTTTCCTCCGCCTCCACGACGGTGATGTTGGGGTGCGACTTGATTTTTTCCGTCACCATGCCGGAAAAGCCGTAGCGGTCGACGGCCAATGCGCCGCCTGCCTCGACGCGGTTTGCCTCCGCGCAGGTCAGGATCAGGCTGTGCAGCCGCCGCAGCTCTTCTTTCAAAAGGCCGACGGCGTTTTCCAGCCGGTCGCCGCGCAGGGAGTTGGAGCAGACAAGCTCCGCAAAGTCCGCGCAGTGGTGTGCGGGCGTCATTTTGTGCGGCTTCATCTCGGTCAGCGTCACATGAATGCCGCGCTCGGCCAGCTGCCACGCGGCCTCGCAGCCCGCAAGACCCGCGCCGATCACTTTCACTTCCAGCATATTGGGGCGTCCTTTCTATCTCTGTATCAGAACGGAAGATCGTCTTCCGGCTCGGTCTTTTTGGCGGCCTTTTTCGCAGCCGGCTTCTTGGCCGCGGGCTTTTTTGCCGCTGCCTTCTTCGCGGCAGGCTTCTTTGCAGCCGCCTTTTCGGCAGGCTTTTTGGCCGCCGTTTTTTTCGCGGCCTTTTTCTCCTCTGCCTGCTTCTGCGCAGCTTCGGCAGCAGCCTCTGCATTGGATTCCGCAGTCGCGGCCTCGCCGGAGGCTGTGGACTTGCGGCGGTAGCCGCGCTTGTCCTCCGGCAGGAAGTTCGAGCACTCGGGATTCGCGCAGAACGGCTTCATTGCGCCCTTGCCGGAGCGCTTGAACATCGTCTGGCCGCAGACCGGGCAATCCTGATCCGTCGGCACGTCCCACGTCATAAAGCCGCAGGCCGCGCCGCGCTCACACGCGTAATAGGCGTAGCCGCGCTTGCTCTTGCGCTTTAAAATCGCGCTGCCGCACTTCGGACAGCGGCCCGGCATTTTTTCCGTAATCGGCTTTGTAAACTTGCAGTCCGGGTAGCCGGGGCAGGCGAGGAATTTGCCGAAGCGGCTCGTTTTCACGACAAGGTTCCGGCCGCAGATCTCGCATTTTTCATCCGAGACCTCATCCGGCACCTTGAGGCGGGTGTCCTTCAGCGCCTCCTCCGCATCGACCATTTCCTGATGGAAGCCGGTGTAGAACTCCTCCAGCACGCTCTTCCAGCGGCGCTGTCCGGCCTCGACCTGGTCGAGCTGCTTTTCCATGTCGGCGGTGAATTCGACGCTGATGATATTGGGGAAGCGGTCCATCATCAGCCCGTTGACCACCTCGCCGAGCTTCGTCGGCGAGAGCTTTTTGTCGGTCTTGATGACGTATTCGCGATCCTGGATCGTGGCGATGATCGCCGCGTAGGTCGACGGACGGCCGACACCCTTTTCCTCCATCGCGCGCACTAAAGACGCCTCCGTATAGCGTGCGGGCGGCTGGGTGAAGTGCTGCTGCTTGTCAAAGCCGGAGGCCGTGAGCGCCTCGCCGGGGGCAAGGTCGGGCAGCGGGGAATCGAGCTTTTCCTGCTCGTCGTCGCGGCCTTCCTCATAAATGGCGGTAAAGCCGGAGAATTTCATGCTCTGGTGGGTCGCGCGGAAGACATGGCTGCCGCAGGCGGCCTCAATCGCCGTCACGTCGTACAGCGCATTGGTCATCTGCGACGCGATGAAGCGGCTCCAGATGAGCTTATAGAGCCGGTACTGCTCCTTGGTCAGATCATGCTCGACCGCCTCGGGATAGAGCGCGACATTTGACGGGCGGATAGCCTCGTGCGCGTCCTGCGCGCCGGACTTCGGCTTGTAGCGGCGGGGTTCGGCGTAATAGGCTGCGCCGTAGCGGCTGCGGATCGCGTCGCCTGCAGCGGCCAGCGCCTCCTCGGAGATACGCAGGGAATCGGTACGCATGTAAGTGATCAAGCCGACAGAGCCCTCACCGGAGATCTCTACGCCCTCGTAAAGCTGCTGCGCGATCATCATTGTGCGGCGTGGGGTCATGTTGAGTTTGCGCGACGCCTCCTGTTGGAGCGTCGAGGTGATGAAGGGCGGCGCGGGAGTGCGTTTTTTCTCCGATTTCTTCACGCCGGTCACGGAAAACGGCTGGCCCTCCAGCGCGTCCAGAACGGACTGCACATCCTGCTCGCTCGTCAGCTCGCGCTTCTGCGGGTCGCCGTAGTAGTGCGCGGTGAAGCTGCCGGGCTTGCCGGCGCGGTTCAGATTTACATCCAGCGTCCAGTATTCCTGCGGGACAAAGGCCCGGATCTCGTTCTCGCGGTCGACGACCAGACGGGTCGCGACAGACTGCACGCGTCCGGCGGACAGGCCCTTGCGGATCTTTTTCCAGAGCAGGGGGCTGAGCTGATAGCCGACAATGCGGTCGAGCACGCGGCGCGCCTGCTGCGCGTCGACGAGATTCTGGTCGATGGGACGCGGGTGCTGGATGGATTCCTGCACGACGTTGCGTGTGATCTCGTTGAAGGTCACGCGGTATGTCTCGTTATCCGGAATGTTCAGCAGATATTTCAAATGCCACGAGATGGCTTCGCCCTCGCGGTCCGGGTCAGTCGCGAGATAGATGCGGCCGGAGCCCTTCGCGGCCTTGCGCAGATCTGCGATGATGTCTTCCTTTCCCTTGAGCGGCTGGTACTCCGGCTCAAAATCGTGCTCGATATCGACGCTCAGCGTGCTCTTCGGCAGATCGCGCAGATGGCCCATGCTGGCCTTGACCTGATAGTCGGGGCCAAGATATTTTCCGATGGTTTTGGCCTTCGAGGGAGACTCCACGATGACCAGATTCTGTTTTGCGTTCGGCATAGACGCCTCCATGTTATTTTTTCGCCAGCTCATAATACCGGGCCGGCAACCGCTTGACAAAGCCCTTGACCTCCAGCAGCGTCAGCGCGGACAGTACGCGCCCGGCGGGCAGCTGCGTTTCGTCGATCATCCGGTCAACCGGTTGTTTTCCGGAATCCAGCTGCCGGAGAACCTCTGCTTCGTCGGCAGATACGCGCGGCAAAATTTCCTGTACGTCAATATAAGCCCTGTTTTCCTGCTTGTCAACGGCTTTTGTGTCAGTTTTTTCCGGGTTGGACGAAGTTTCCGCCACAACAAGGTTGTCCTTCGTCTCCTGCGGGCCGAGCGTCATGGGGCCGAGCGGCCTCTGGCGCAGGGGCAGATCCGGGTAGAGATAGGTATATTCCTGTAAAACGTCCCAGCCCTCGGAGATCAGGATCGCGCCCTCCTTGAGCAGCTGGATATTGCCCTCGCAGGTCGGATTTCCGAGATTTCCGGGCAGCGTGAACACATCCCGGCCCTGTTCGAGCGCGTGGCGGGCGGTGATGAGCGCGCCGCTCTTTCTGGGCGCTTCCACGACGACGGAGCCGAGCGCAAGACCGCTCAGAATGCGGTTGCGGGGCGGAAAATGCTCCGCCAGCGGCGGCGTTCCGGGCGGAAGCTCACTGATGACGCAGCCGTGGGCGCGAAGATCCTCAAACAGACTCCGGTTGTTTGCCGGATAGTCGATATCCACGCCGCAGGCAAACACAGCCACCGGCGCTGTTCCGGAGGATATGGCCCCGCGCAGTGCCATGGTGTCAATTCCGGCAGCGCCGCCGGATACAATAATTGCGCCGTAGCGGCCAAGCTCATAGCCGAGGCGCTTCGCCTGAAGAAGCCCATACGCGGAGGCCTTGCGCGTGCCGACCATGGCGATGACCGGTTCCGCGTCAAAATCCGGGAAAACGCCTTGATAATACAATACCAGCGGCGCATCGTCAAGATTTTTGAGCCGGTTCGGATAAGCGGCGTCCTGAAACGTCAGAACATGGATGTTCTTCCGGTAGCACTGCTGCAGGATCTGCCGCGCAGGCGCAAGCTCCTTATCGGCAAGCGAAGCGCGCCCCTCCGGGCGCAGCGCCTGCGGGTAATCCTGCTCTGCCGCGCAGTAGACCGCCTCGGGCGTTCCGAACTGCTCTAGCAGCGCACGCAGCCCGCGCAGTCCCACGCCCCTGCGACCGGTCAGCCACAACCAGTATTCCAGCATAAAAATCCCTCTGTCTTTCTCGGATTTTTTATAGTTTGCGAATAGAAATAGTATGCAGTTGGGGCGGGGCTTTGCTCCGCCCGGCGAGAAGCTGTAAATCCGTGTAGCACTCTGTCTGCTCGGAAAATGTTTCGAATGTGCCGTGAATTAACGAAAAAATGGTGCATTCTGTCGGGCGGACAGAGTCGTCCGCCCCTACGGCAAGCCGCGTGAGCGCATCATCGGTGCCTCACCGCTTCATCTGCCACAGAACGATCGTCGCGGCGACTGCCGCGTTCAAAGACTCACAGCGCGGGGACATGGGGATGATGATTTTCTGCTCCGCAGCCGCGAATAGTTCTGGACAAATTCCCTGTCCCTCGCTGCCGATCACGACCGCCGCATTGCACAAATCTGCCTGCCGCAGATCAACAGCGTCGGCAGACATGGCGGTCGCCAGCAGCGGGATATGCGCTTCCCGGCAGGCGGCGATGGCCTGCTGCCTCGTCATGCTGACAGGCTGGGTGCGGAACACCGCGCCCATGGAGGCGCGGACCGTCTTGGGGTTATACGTGTCGGCGCAGCCGTCCAGCAGCACGACCGGAACCTCCAGCGCGTCCGCTGTGCGGAGAATCGTGCCGAGATTGCCGGGGTCCTGAATGCCGTCCAGCAGAAGCGTCCCCGGCAGGATCGTGCCGGGCTTCCGCTCCGGCAGGCGGCAGAGGAAGATCGCGCCCTGCGGCGCGTCCATCAGAGAGACGGACTGCATCACATCCCTGGGTATACGGACAACGCGCACGGTATCTGATAGTTTACATAATTCTACGTGTTCCTCCGCAATCACAGTATGCAGCCCCGGGTACCAACGCGCGGCCTCCGCCAGCAGCTTCACGCCGTCGGCGGCGAATTCGCCGGATTTTTCGCGGTAGGCGCGCGAGGTGAGCAGCTTTTTCGTGTGCGCCAGAAGCGGGTTCCGGCGGCTTGTGATTGTTTCCTCCATCACGGCTTCACCCTCGCGAGCCGGTCGTTCTCGCCGAGCAGGACAAGCGTGATATGCTCGTTCAGCGGGCGGTTCGCGTCCAGCGTGACGTGTACCTTTCCGTTTTCCCGCACGGCGATGACGTTCACGCCGTATTTTGCGCGGATATCCAGCTCCCGGATGCTCTTGCCGCACCATTCGCTCGGCGTCTGCAGCTCGGCAATGCCGCAGTCCGGCGAAAGCTCGATAAAGTCCAGAATGCTCGACGAGGTCAAAGACTGCGCCAGCTTGATGCCGGATTCACGTTCCGGCACGACGACATGATCTGCCCCGATCTTTTCCAGCGCCCGGCGCTGTGTTTCGTCGGTGGCCTTGCACACGACGCTCTGCACGCCCAGCTCCTTGAGGTTCAGCGTCGCAACGACGCTCGTAGCCAGATCGCCGCCGATGGCGATGACAGCGCAGTCGTAATTGCGCACGCCGAGCGTGCGCAGTGCGTCCTCATCCCGCACGTCGCACACGGCGGCGCAGGTGACTTTGCTCTCCATCCGCTGCACAAGCTCAGGCCGAAGATCAATCGCCAGTACCTCGCTCCCAAGCTCATACAGCCGCTGTGCGACCGCACAGCCGAAGCGTCCAAGTCCAATTACAATATATGTTTTTTTCATGGTTTTACTCCCTTTGTCTGCGTATAACCGCCGGTCGTTCAGGTGGAATTTCAAAAAAATCGGATGCACTCACCCATTGGAGTGTAGGGGCCGATGCACACATCGGCCCGTTGGGAAGCTGCGAATTTGCCGAAGATTACCGTAAAATCGGTATATTCTGCGGGCGGACAGAGTCGTCCGCCCCTACAGGGGTTAGCGAGGGTCGTTGTAGGGGCCGACGACTCTGTCGGCCCATTGGGAAGCTGCGAATTTGCCGAAGATTACCGTAAAATCGGTATATTCTGCCGCCTTATCCGCTCACCCGATCATGATTTTTGTTTCCGCGTAGCTGACACGCTCTTCGGCGCGGTCGGCGGCCATGAAGCCGACGCTGATGGTCATGATCCCAAGCCGTCCGAAGAACATAAAAATGATCAGAACGATCTGCGATGCGGCGCACAGTGAACTCGTGATGCCGGTCGTCAGACCGACGGTGCACAGCGCAGAAATCGTCTCATACAGCGCGTTTTCCAGACTGACATGATCCGCGATGCTCAAAAACGCCGCGCCGAGGCCGGACAGCAGCAGCACCAGAATGAACAGCGCGGACGCGTTCGCAACGGCCTGCTGCGGGATCCGGCGCTTCATGATCTGCACGCTTGTCCTGCCGCGCGCGGTCGACCACGCGGCAAGCAGAATCACGCCGACCGTCACGGTCTTCACGCCGCCCGCCGTCGAGCCGGACGAGCCGCCGACAAGCATCAGAAAATCTGCCACAGCCTTTGATACGTCTGACAGCGCGTTCTGGTCGAAGGTCGCAAAGCCCGCCGTGCGGAGCGTGACCGACTGGAACAGCGCCGCCATCAGCTTCTGCAACGGAGTCAGGCCGCCAAGCGTGCCGGGATTGTTCCATTCCAGCGCGGCGAAAATTCCCGCGCCGCCGAAGATCAGGACTGTTGTGATGAGAATGACCAGTCTCGTATAGACGCTCATGCGGAAAAAGCGGCGGTTGTGCCGGATGTCGCCCCAGACGGCGAAGCCAAGGCCGCCGATGATGATGAGCGCCATGATGGTGAAATTCACGACCGGGTCTGTCGCGTAGCGGCAGAGGCTCCCGCCTGCGTCTGTATCCGCAAGCACGTCAAAGCCCGCGTTGCAGAACGCGGAGATCGAGTGGAACACGCCGTACCACAGAGCCTTTCCGAAGCCGAACTCCGGCAGGAAGCGGAAAAACAGAATGAGCGCCCCCGCCCCTTCGACCGCAGCCGTGCCGCGCAGGATATTGCGCACAAGGCTCACGATGCCGCTGTAGCTGTCGCTGCCGAGGGCCTGCGCCAGAACCATGCGCTCCCGCAGGCCGATCTTGCGGCGGAGCGCGAAGAAAAACAGACACGCGATGGTCATAAAGCCGAGACCGCCGATCTGAATGAGCAGGAGAATGACGACCTGGCCGAACATAGCCCAGTGCGTCCCGGTGTCGACGCGGATGAGGCCCGTCACGCAGGTCGCGGAGGTCGCGGTGAACAGGCTCGTCAGAAACGGCGTGGGTTCGCCGGAGCGCGATGCGGCGGGCAGGCACAGAAGACCCGCGCCGAGCAGGATGATGAAGAGGAACACCAGAACGATCAGCCGTCCCGGCCGCATGGTGCGAAACGGCCTTCCGAGCCGCTGAAAAAACGATAGAAGCATGACGAAGCGCCGTCTCCTTTTTGGAATATACATTATTATAGTCAGAAGCGGCACTGCCGTCAAGAAAAACCGCTCCCCGGACTTGTTTTGCCTGAAAAATCATGGTAAACTGACAAAAAACGAAACGAAGAGGGATCCCAAATGCGTATTTCCTG
>ERZ772812.653-NODE-653-length-29315-cov-10.850889_pt1 | contig 29315 bp, 24 predicted proteins | sample MGYA00511343_ERZ772812 | MGnify/ENA primary metagenome ERZ772812 (study PRJEB29015, sample SAMEA2737706) | human gut metagenome | biome: human gut; feature: human-associated habitat; material: faeces | place: China | collected 2012 ...
TCTGGCCAACGATGGTATCCAGCGGGTTGACCTCGGCGTAGACCAGAGTCACCTTGGGATCGCTGGCAGCAGCAGCTGCATCACCGGCAGCAGCAGAAGCAGAAGCTGCGGTAGAGGTGGAAGCAGCGGTAGAAGTGGAGCCGCTCTTGGAACCACCGCAGGCGGTCAGAGCAACAGCAGCGGTAGCTGCACCGGCAACGGCCATAAAGCTACGACGAGAGATCATTTTCATAGGAATCGTCCTCCTTAAAATAATTGTGAAATTCTCCGGGCGCACAGGTGCCGGAGCTTTCGTTCATTGACTGTACACACTTTAGCAAATTTTCCGAAATGAAACAAGAGCTTTCGAAAAATGTCCTGTTTTTCGAAAGAATGTCAAGATTGTTTTTGACACATTGCACAATCGCTTTCCGTCTTGTTTGTGCAACACTACCGACACGTTGGATACAACTTACGGTTCAAGTAGCTCCGAAACTGCTCTGGCCCCGGCCGGTCTGCTGTGGGAGAAACCAGCCGGGGCCTATGAGCAGGCAGAAAACCGACAGGATCACACTACGGTGATCTTAACGGTCTTGCTTACGGGGATGACATCGTCGTCCAGGGTAAAGGTGACCTTATAGGTGCCCTTGGCCTTGGGGGTAAAGGTGAGGGTGTGAGAACCGGCGTCAAAGGATGCGCCCAGAGGCAGCAGACCGGCGGTGCCGTAGGTCAGGCCGCCGTCCAGAGCCTCGATGACGGCAGCAGGCTGGGGCTGAGTGGTGCGGACGCCGTTGGCCGGGTTCCGGCCCGAGACAGTCAGGGTCAGGGTCTGGCCCAACTGGAGGGTCTGGTCCCCGATGTGGCTGAAGTAGGGGCGGTGCACCGTCAGAGGCAGGGGATAGTCCTGGGTCTTAGTGGCGAACTGATAGCCATTTTCCGGGATGGGCAGGCGGATGTCGCCATAGAGGCTGTCCGCCGGGGTGCCGGGTGCCGGGGTATCCACGGTGACCTGTTCACGGCTCAGCAGGCCCAGCTTCAAGTTCTCGCAGGTGGTGGTGAAATAGGGTTCCTCAGGCACATACTCGTTGCCCACATGACGCTTGTAGTGGTTGGTCACGGTGACTACAGCCTTGACGCCCAGAGCGGTCTTGGCGGCCACGGTACGCAGGTCGGCGTTGGAAACGTCATCCAGCACGATAGCCGGACGCTTATCCTGGATCACATAGTTCAGGGCCACATTCTGCAGCACCAGACCCTCTACGTGACGAGCGTAGATGCCGTAGGCCGGCAGGATGCCCAGGATGGAGGGCTCCGGGTACTCGGCTACCATCTCCGGTACGTTGTAGGGGTCGTCTACCCAGGTGCCGTTCTTCCAGGCCACACGGGGCAGCAGGCCCTCGCACTTGCTGAAGAAGGTGTTCACCAGCCAAGGCAGTTTCTGCACGGTGGGGGCAGAGCCGCTCTGGGAGTAGACCCAGTAGGTGCCCAGCTGCCGCTGTTCCACAGCCTCCTGGAGAGACAGGCCGCCCCGGTACTGCACCGAGATGTTCCGCAGGATCACGTTCTTCACCTTGCTGTCCACCAGGCCCTCCAGCAGGATGGGGTACCGGGGATCTACGTTGGTGATGCGGATGTTGCTGATTTCCACATTGCTGACGCTGGCCAGGTCCTTGGCAGCGGTGGCGTTGGCGTAGTAGACAGCGTCTTTCCGACTGATCTCCCGGGTCATATCCGGCACATACTGGTGCTGGGCATCATCCCAGCGGTAGAGGTACAGCTTGCCGTCGATCTCTGCTAGGTTGGCGTTGTTGATCCGGGTGGGGTTGGCAGGGTCTACCACCTTAAAGGAGGAGACGCCATCGATGGAGACGGTCTTGCTCTTATTATAAGAGGGGCTGTAGCGGGCCACGGGGTACAGCTGATACTCGGCACGGTTGGGCAGCACCCAGCCGGAATTGTCCAGACGCACATCGTTGGCGGCGTTGATAGCCTGCTCAGTGGTGTGGCCGGTGACGGGGTACCGGGCACGATCGCCTACCCGAATAAAGATGGGAGAGGAGGAAACGGTGTCCATGGTGCAGTCGGTCATCACGATGTTGGTGAGGGAGCTGCCGTCCACGGCCTCCATGCAGAAGCCACGGGAACGCTCGAACCGGACCCGGGTGATGGTGACGGTGTGGTAGCCGCAGGTGGACTCGGTGCCAAACTTGACACGGGCGGTGGGACCGCAGGCGTCGGTGGCCACGATCTTATCGGTAGTGCAGGCTCCGGTAATCACAGAACCTGCATCGTAGCCGCTGACCACACAGTCCTCGATCAGGACGTTCTGGGTGGGCATGAACACGCCGGCACCGTAGGAAGCCTTCATGACGATGGCGTCGTCCGTAAGGGAGTTGAAGTGGCTGTTGCTGACGGTAACGTCCTGGCTGCAGTCGATATTGTAGGCATCCCGGTTGGTGTCCACGATCAGGTCGTTGACAGTCATGTTCCGGGTGCCCTCAGCGATGATGGCAAAGTGGCCGCCGTTCAGGATGCGGATGCCGTCCAGCACCACATTCTCGCAGCGCACCAGTGCAATGGCCTTGTTGCCGTACCAGGTGGAGCTGTAGCCCCGGTCGGTGCGGTTTTTGGGGTTGGAGGGGTCGTTGCCAGACAGCACATTGATGAGGGTGCCGGTGTCGTCCATGTAGCTGCCGTCGATGAGGCCCTCGCCGTAGATCATGATGTCGTGCTTGTCGGCGGCGTAGAACAGGCTGTTGGCAAAGTAGGTGTGGCCGTGGTCCTGGAGACCGGCGTAGAGGTTCACTTCCGGCTCATCGTAGTTTCCGCCCTCGCCCACCATGGTCTGGTTGCCATACCAGTCGTACAGGTCTGCCCGGGCAGCCCGGATGATGCCGTTGGCGTCGATGCGAAGGTTGACGCCGCTCTGGAGACGGATGGTGTAGCTCTTAAAGTCACCTGCCGGCACCACCACGGTGCCGCCGCCGGCCTCACTGGCAGCCTGGATGGCGGCGTTGATGGCTTTAGTGTTCTGGACGGGGTCTCCCTCCGACACAGCCCCAAAATCCGTGATGAGGTACAGGCGGCTCTCGTCCAGCAGGACGCTTTTGTCCACGGTGCTGCCGGTGGCCCGGGGGATGTTCAGGGTCTGGAAGCAGTTCTCCTCTGCCGTGTCCTCTGCGGCAAAGGCAGGCAGGCCCATGGCGGCCATGGCGGTGGTCACAGCACTGACCTTCAGAAAGCTGCGGCGCGAGATCTTTTTGGAAAACATAACCAAATTTCCTCCTTTTTTGCATTGCACGATCTGAATCTTGATAGGGTACATTTAGGCGTTTTTGCATGGCCTGATTGCTCGGTGGCCTCATTCTAACGCAAAAGATTTTAGCCATCAAGAGGATTGATAAAATGTCCTGTTTTTTGCAAAAAAGTGAAAACGTATCTGTGCATATTCAACAAGTTCGCCTGGGGGATATTGTCGAGCTTGCCGAAAAATGTTCGCAAAAAAACTCGTCCCTAAACTGATATATCACATAGAGACGAGTTATTTCGTATATCTTGTTCTTCAGCTCTCCCGGATCCGCTGGATGAGTTTGGCGTGGCTGCGGAACCGGTCGTACATGGGCTGCACCGCTGCGCGGAAGCGGGCTTTTTCGGCATCGTCCAGCTCGGTGACGCAGATGCCCCGCTTGCGCATATTCTGCTCTGCGTTCGCCTCCCGCCGTGCCCAGAGCTCCCGCTCTGTCTGTGCGCTCTCCCGGGCGCAGGCGCGGATCACCTCCGGGAAGCTTTCGTCCAATGCGGCAAGCTTTTCCATCACCGCCGGGCTGGCCAGCTGCACCTCCGGCACCCGGGTGTGCTCGTCCTTCAGGAAAAAGGGTGCTACCTCGTAGTGTCCCATCACCTCGTAGCTGGGCCAGTTGTTCTCTGCCCCGTCGATCTCGGCATTATGCAGGGCGGCATACACCTTGCTGTACACCACCTGCGCCGGCTTTGCGCCCAGTGCGGTGATCATGTCGCTCATCATGTCCGACTCCTGCACCCGGATGGTCAGCCCCTGCAAATCATCCAACCCGGTCACCTTTTCCCGGGTGTAGAAGCTGCGCACACCGGCGTCAAACCACGAAAGCCCTACTAAGTCCATCCCATCCAGCATGGCCAGAAACTCATCCCCGATGCTGCCGTCCAGCACCCGCCACATCTGCTGGGCATCGCTGTACAGGTAAGGCAGCTGCAACACGCTGAGCTCCGGCTCGCACTCTGCCAGCTGGCTCAGGGACACGCGGGAAAAATCCACCCCGCCGAACTGCATCTGCTGGATGACGCTCTGCTCTGCGCCCAGTTCCGCCCCGCTGTAAACCAGCACCTTCACCCGGCCGCCCGTACGCTGCGCCACAAGTTCGGCAAAGGCCTTTGCCGCCTTGCTGGTGGGGTAGTCCTCCGGCTGGTTCTCCGCATAGCGCAGAATGAGCGGCTTCTCCTGTTGCGAAGAAGCAGACTGCGCCGTACAGCCTGTAACTGCCAGCGCCGGGGCTGCCGCAAGCAGACGCAGCAGCTGACGGCGGGTCACAGCCGCACCTCCCGGGCTGCCTTTGCCGCTTCCTTCCGGTACTGGGTGGGGGTCATGCCGGTGCGCTTTTTAAAGGCGCGGGCAAAGTAGCTGGCGTCCTCGTAGCCCACCATGGAGGCCACCTCCGCTGCGGAGCGGAAGGGGTCGGCCAGCAGTTCTTTAGCTGCGTTGATGCGCAGCTCGGTCAGACAGTCCAGAAAATTCATCTTCTGGTATTTTTTGAACTGCGCCGAAAGGTACGCCGGGCTGATGTGCAAAATTTCGCTCACGCTGTCCAGCGAGAGGTCGGCCATATAGTTATCTTCCATATACTTGCGCACATGGTCCATCACCAGTGCGTTGCGGTCGCTCTCCCCTTCCCCGGCGGGCTCGGTCTCCTGCTCCGGGGCGGTTTCCGGCTCCGGGGCTTCCGCAGCCAGTTCGGCCAGACGGCGCCCGGCTTCGATCTGCCGGATAGCGCGGCGGATGGCGGCCTCGGTCTCGTCCGGGTCCACCGGCTTCAGCAGATAGTCGCAGGCACCCAGATGCACCGCCTCGTGGGCGTACTGGAACAGGCTGTACGCCGTGATGAAGATCACCTTGCACTCCGGCCGCTGCTCCAGCACCGCGCGGGCGGCATCCAGGCCGTTCATGCCCGGCATCTCAATGTCCATCAAAATCAGGTCTGCTTCCCAGAGCACGGCGGTATCGGCGGCTTTGCGGCCATTTTCCGCCATCTCCACCGTCACCTCATGCTCGAACCGGCGCATGACGATATCCGCCAGCGCCTCCCGCTCCATCCTCTCATCATCCGCGATCAACAGACGAATCATTCCTCAAATTCCTCCTCATTCTCCACCAGCGGCAGATACAGGATCACCGCAGTTCCCCGCCCCGGCCGGGAGCGCACCACCACCCGGCAGCGGGCATCCAGCAACCGCAGGCGGGCGGCCACGTTATAAATACCGATATGTTCCCAGCGGGGTGCGGGCTGCTCCAATGCCGTGCGCAGCTGCTGCAGCTGCTCCGGCTCAATGCCCACGCCGTTGTCCAGCACCCGGATGCACAGCAGACCTTTTTCCCGCAGGGGGATCATGCGGATGCGCACCACGCCGCCCTCTTCCTTGGGGCAGATGCCGTGCTTGAAAGCGTTTTCCACGATAGGCTGCAAGATAAAGGACGGCACCATCGTCTCAGTCAGGTCCAGCGAATCCGAGAATGCCCACTCCATCTGCACCCGGTCGCCAAAGCGCACATGGTAGATGGAGTAGTACTCGTCCACAACGCGCACCTCCCGGGAGAGGGGCACCTGCTCATCGTTGCTCATCAGGCTGTAACGCAGCAGATGGGAAAGCGCCATGATGAGCGCCTGCGTGCGGTAGGCGGACTCTGTGCCCGCCATCTGCTGGATGACGTTCAGGGTGTTGAACAAAAAATGCGGGTCGATCTGGCTGCGCAGCTGCTGTAACCGACTGCGCTCCATGCGGTTCTGCAGTTCCAGCGCCTCGGTCTTTTGGCGATGCAACTCCCGCTCGATCTCATTTTTCTCCTGTAAGGTGCTCACCTGCTGCGCCATAGAGTGCTTCATGCGGTTGAAGGACTCCGCCAGCTGGCCGATCTCCGGCTGCTTGGGCAGCGGGATGTCCGGGGTATCGAACTGGCTGCGGCTGATAGCGCGGGAGGCCACGATCATCTGAGACACCGGAGTCAGCAGCCGCATGACCATCAGACCGGAGGCACAGCCCAGCGCCACGCACAGTGCCACCACCACGGTCTGCATCAGGGCGATCCGCTCGCCCAGCTCCGAGATCTCGGTGTAAGTAGTCTGGGCATCCAGAATCGAGGCTTTCAGCAGCTGCATGGTGTACTGGCTCAGATACCCGCCGCAGACCGAAACCTTGTTGTAGTACAGCTGGGAAGCCTTTGCTTCCTGCCCACTGGAAAGATAGCTCTCCAGCTCTTCCAGCAGGGTGTTGTAGCTGCCGTAGGTGGTTTCCACCGCACCGTACAGCACCCACTGCTCATCGCTGACGTTCTGCAAGCCGTCCATATTGGATCGGATGCGCCACAGCCATGCGTTGCTGGTGGAGCAGGCCGCCTGAAGCTTTTCCAGCATTTCCTCAGTCTCGCCGTTCTCCCAGCGGTACGCTTCCAGAATGCTGATGGAGCTTTCCACACCGCCCTGAAAGCGGCTGATGGCGTTAAAGTTGCCCATCTGGTCGTCCTGCACCTGCTGCACCGCCCGCGCCTGATAGCCGTTCAGGGCAAGCTGCAATGCAAAGGCCGCAAAAAATGCTGCCAGACACAGCACCATGCGCTGCTTGAGCGTAACGATGTGCTTCCAGTTGCGCTTTTCCATGCAAGGCTTCCCCCTTTTTCGTAAGGTGTATCTGAAAACAAAGAAAATGACGAATATTTCGCAAGCACAAGCGGGATTTAAGGCAAATAGCCGCAGGAATCCTTTGTGGATTTCAAGGCTGTTTAACGCAAAAGCCAGCTGTGCTTGTAGAAATAGACTAAATTTTCGACTTTTCAGATACACCCCAGATAATATCTTATTTTACCACGCCTTGCGGGCGGTTTGCAAGCCGGATGCACCGCCGCCGATGCATCTTTTGCTTGCTTCTTGCCGGTAAATGTGGTACTATGCCCAAAAAGGAGGGTAACTTTATGACCCAGAATATTTGCGTTTCCGTTCAGATGGACGAAAAAAGCTTTCACGATTTTGCATCTTTTGACCTGCTGCGCCACAACAAGGGCTGGCAGCGTCCGGCGGTGTTCACCGCCATTCTGCTGGTGTGTGCCGGCATCTGCCTGAGCCAGATCGGCAAGCGGGAGGGTGCCGGGCTGCTGACCGCCGTGCTGGCCATCGTAGCCATCGGTCTGCCCGCCGTATACTTCGGTACCTTCTTTGCCAACCTCTCCAAGCAGATCAAAAAGCTGGGTCTGCCCCGTCCCTTCTACCGGCTGGAACTGGACGCCGCCGGGCTTTCGGTCTGGATGGCCGGTGAGCAGAACAAGACCGAGCCCACCAACCGCTACACTTGGAACACCGTGTACTGCACCTACCGCACCAAAGAGGCGGTGTACATCTACGTCCAGAAGAATCAGGCCTATCTGCTGAACGAGAGCATGGATGCCGCATGGAGCCTGCTGAGCAGCGTCCTGCCCGCCGCTAGCCTGCACGACTGCCGGAAATAAGGGCAGCGGAAAATCTATTTTTCTTTCGAACTCCCGGAGCGTCTGCGGACGCTCCGGGATTCTATTTTTACATAACAATTTTCACAAAACAAAAACCCACGCTGCGGCAAAGCAAAAGCGCAGCGTGGGTCACGGAAATAGCGTTATAAAGTTTTAGCGGGCCAGAGTGTACTTGTGCAGGGTCTTGCGCACTGCGCCGTTACCAGCGTACAGCTCCTTGACCATGCCCTCGATCTTTTCGCCAAGACCGACAGCGTACAGGTCCACGCCGAACACGTCGGCACGGCTGTACAGAGCCTTCAGGCAGCTGAAGTCCTGCCCGCCTTCCTTGACCTCCAAGGGGTTGACGATGGCCTGCAGCTCAGCCAGCAGCGGATCGGGAGAGATCTCGAAGGGCTGGCCGTTGTCGTCGATGCCCTTCAGGTAGCGGGCATAGCCTGCCAGCACCAGCGGAATCAGCACAAGGTTGGACTTGTCCAGACCGCGCTCCTCGTAAGCCTTGATGGTCTCGCCGAAGCGGATAGCCAGCTTCTGAGAGGTATCGGTAGCGATACGCTGGGGAGCATCGGGCATAAAGGGATTGGGCAGACGGCGGTTGATGACAGCGCCGATGAACTCGTAGGGGTTCAGAACGCCGGGATCAACCACAACGGGCATAGCCTCGATATAGCCGATCTTCTGGATGAAGGAGCGCAGATCCTCGTCTGCCATCTCGGCAGAGATGAGGTTGTAGCCCAGCATGCAGCCATAGATGGACATGGCAGTGTGCAGGGGGTTCAGGCAGGTGCAGACCTTCATCTTCTCGATCTTGTCCACGGTCTCGCGGTCGCAGTACAGCACACCGCCCAGCTCCAGCGGAGGACGGCCGTTGGTGTAGTGATCCTCGATGCACAGGTACTGGGTCTCCTCGGCGTTGACGAAGGGAGCGGTGAAGGTGTGCTTCTCGGTCACGATGGTATAGTTGTCCTCAAAGCCGTCCTTTGCCAGCATTTCCTGCACCTTTGCGTCCGGGCGCGGGGTGATCTTATCGATCATGCTCCAGGGGAAGGTGATCTTGGTCTCGTCCTGCACATAGGCCAGGAACTCAGCGGGCACCAGACCCTGCTCCACCCACTTTGCAGCGTAGGCGTGGACGGCAGTCTTGACCTTATCGCCGTTGTGAGAGCAGTTATCCATGCTCTGCACGGTCAGGGGCAGCTTGCCGGCCTTGAAGCGCTCGTACAGCAGAGCGGTGACCTTGCCCATGGCCAGCACGGGGGTCAGGCCGCGCTCCAAGTCAGCGGGAGCAACGCCGTAGCCCTTCTCGGTGATGGTAAAGGAGATCATCTGCAGGCTGGGGTTCTGGAAGATCTCCACCAGACGTGCCCAGTCAGCACCGAAGGAGTAGTCAGCCTTCAGGCTCTCGGTAACGGAAGCGATGACCTTCTTCTCGATCTCGCCGGTGGACTTCAGGCAGACCAGCAGGCTCAGGTTATCGTAGGGCTGGTAAGCCTTGTCGATGATCTCGTAGTCGAAGCTCTCGGCCACGATGACGCCGCGGTCGTACTTGCCGCTGTTCAGTGCGTCGTTCAGCACGGCAGCGGGGAAAGCACGGAAGATGTTGCCGGCACCGAAGTGCACCCAAGTGGGCTCGGCGTGGGTCTTGGCCTTGACAGCCTCGATGTCGAATTTGGGCAGCTCGTAGCCCTTTTCTGCCCACTCGGCGGACAGATTGCCGTTTTTGATATCAGACAGCTTCATAATCATCAGCCCTTCTTTTCTTCATCCAGACGGTCCAGCAGATCCCAGATACCCAGCATATACTGGATGCCCAGAGCGCGGTCATACTTGCCATAGCCGGGGCGGCAGACGCCGGGGCCTTCCTCCCACAGCTGACGGCCGTGGTCGGGGCGGATATAGCCCTCAAAGCCGCAGTCATGGTAAGCGCGCATCACCTCAATGATGCCGGTCTCGCCGCAGCAGTCGCGGTGCGCAGCCTCAGAGAAGTCGCCGTTGGGGAAGTGGTGGATATTGCGGACGTGGCCGAAGGCAATGCGGTCGCAGTGCTTGCGGATGATCTCGGCACAGTTATTGTTGGGGTTTGCGTTCAGGCTGCCGGTGCACAGGGTCAGGCAGTTGTACGGGTCGTCCACCATCTTCAGGAAGCGGTCGATGCTGGGCTCGTCCACCAGCAGGCGGGGCAGGCCGAAGATATCCCAAGGAGGATCGTCCATGTGGATGGCCATCTTGATGTCGCACTCGTGGCAGGTGGGCATCAGAGCTTCCAGGAAGTACTTCAGGTTCTCCCACAGCTTCTCCTTGGTGACAGGGGCGTAAGCCTTGAACAGCTCGTCCAGCTTTGCCATGCGCTCCGGCTCCCAGCCGGGGAAGGTCATATTATACTTCTCGGTGAAGGACATGATATACTCAGCCATCGCCTTGTAATCGCCCTTGATCTTGTCCTTCTCGTAGAACAGTGCGGTGGAGCCATCGCCTACCGGGTGGAACAGGTCGGTACGGGTCCAGTCGAAGATGGGCATGAAGTTGTAGCAGATGACCTTGACGCCGAACTTGGACAGGTTGCGGATGCACTGCTTGTAATTCTCGATATACTGGTCGCGGGTGGGCAGACCGATCTTGATATCGTCGTGCACGTTGACGGACTCGACAACATCCATATCAAAGCCGTAGGCGTGGATCTGGTCTGCAACCTTCTGGATCTCGTCGATTTCCCAGATCTCGCCGGGCATCTTGTTGTGCAGTGCCCAGACGATGCTGGTCACGCCGGGGATCTGCTTGATGTCGCTCAGAGTGACGGGGTCGTTGCCCTCGCCATACCAGCGCCAACCCATTTTCATAGGCATAGAGAAGTTCCTCCTGTCGTTATTTATCTTATGGCACGCGCAGTACGCCTGCACGCTCTTCTTGCTTATATTCTAATATATCAGTTATAAAATAGCAATACGCACAATGCCATTTTTTTGTGTTTATTCTTGTATACTTTACACAAAAATGGCAAAATGCCAGTTTTTTAACAAGGTTTTTGGGCAGTGTGCTGCTCTCCTTCCAAGTTTCTCCTGCTTTTGCGGTTAGCACAGCTTTTCGACCGGTTTGCGCAAAAATATGTCCTGCTTCCGTTAAAAGTCCGTTCTGTGGTACATTTGCCCTGTTATACTGCAATTACACCGAGGGACGGCAGCGTCTCCCTCATCTACTGGAAAAAAGAGGCATACTATGGACGAAAGCAACTTTGTGGTAAAGACCATCTTCCACGCCCGCGGCAACTCCGAGGTACTTACCGAAAACTATTTTGCCACCCGGAAGGAGGCAGAGGAATTCTGCGCCCTGACCGACTATGCCATGAAGCTGAACTACGGCGCAGAGCAGCAGCTGGTGACCACCGAGATCGTGGCGCTCTGACCCGCCCGGCGCAAAGCGCAGCCGGTTGACAATTCCTGTAAAAACCTTTATATTCAAGACACGCAGCGCTCCGCAAAAACCGCCGGGCGCGCCATCTGCTTTTACTTTTATATATAAAGGAGGATCCGCTATGGTTTCACCTGCCAAGTGCATCGCCGGGCGTTCTGTTGCCGATTGGATCGCGGCATATCCCGTGGTCTCTGACCTCTGCGCCCTGAAGGAGACTGCATGGACAAACCCGGACAAACTGCCCTTTGCACAGGCTGCGGCCGCCTGCCCGCTGACTTTGGCCGACATTGAGGACGCCGCCGCACGACTGGAGCGGTTTGCGCCCTATCTTGCCGCCGTCTTTCCCGAGACTGCTGCGACCGGCGGCATCATCGAGTCCCCTGTTCAGCCCATCCCCCGGATGCAGAAGGTGCTGAAGGAGCGCAGCGGCACCCCCATCGCCGGGCAGGTATGGGTCAAGTTGGACAGTCATCTGCCCATTTCCGGCTCCATCAAGGCGCGGGGCGGCATTTACGAGGTGCTGAAAACCGCCGAGGACATTGCCCTGCACAGCGGAATGCTGCATCTGGCCGACAACTACGCCGTTCTGGCAGAAGAGTGCTTCCGCAAGCTGTTCTCGCAGTATTCCATCGCGGTGGGCTCCACCGGCAATCTGGGGCTTTCCATCGGCATCATGAGCGCGAAGCTGGGCTTTCAGGTCACTGTGCATATGTCCGCTGACGCGCGGCAATGGAAAAAAGACCTGCTCCGCAGCCGGGGCGTCAAGGTGGTGGAGTACGTCTCTGATTACAGCATCGCCGTGACTGAGGGTCGTAAGCTGGCGGCGGGTGACCCCCACTGCCACTTTGTGGATGACGAAAACTCCAAGACCCTCTTTCTGGGCTATGCTGTGGCTGCACTGCGGCTGAAAAAGCAGCTGGACGCGCAGGGCGTCACCGTGGATGCGGAGCATCCTCTCTTCGCCTATCTGCCCTGCGGCGTGGGCGGCGGCCCCGGCGGTGTGGCCTTTGGCCTGAAGATGCTGTTCGGCGATGCCGCACACTGCTTCTTTGCCGAGCCCACCCACTCCCCCTGCATGATGCTGGGCATGGCCACCGGCGAAAACAACAGCATTTGCGTGCAGGACTTTGGCATCGATAACCGCACCGCCGCCGATGGTCTTGCCGTGGGGCGCGCCTCCGGCTTTGTGGGCGGGCTGATGCGTCCCTTTATGAGCGGCTGCTACACCCTGCAGGACGAGCGGATGTACACCCTTCTGGCACAACTGGCTGATACAGAAGAGCTTTTCCTTGAGCCCAGTGCTCTGGCGGGAATGTACGGCCCGGTGCTCACCCAGCCCGGGCAGCTGCTTGGCGCTTACACCGAAGCCGCCCTGCCTGCCGGTGCGCTGGCAAACGCCACCCATCTGGTCTGGGCCACCGGCGGGAATATGGTTCCCCGGGAAGAAATGCAGCGCTACTACGCAAAAGGCAAGGCGCTGGCACAGGGGTGACCGTGTGTCATGTTTCGATTGCCGGTCGCATATTGACATTTTCATAAGCGTACGCTATACTGTACACGAAAGGAGTGATTCTACGATGACCACTACAAATATCACGAATTTCCGTAAGAATGCCTTCGACTATGTAGAGCAGACCATTAAATACAACCAGCCCATCAACATCACCACCAAGGACGGCAATGCCGTGCTGCTGTCTGAAGAAGATTACAGCGGCATCATGGAAACGCTGTATCTGGTCTCTGCACCGGGTATGCGCGAAAAGATTATGGACGGAATCGCCACGCCGCTTGAGGACTGTGTGGACGAAACGGCGGTGGAGTGGTAAATGTACAAGGTCGTTTACACCAAAACCGCCGCAAAGGACGTGCCAAAACTGAGGTCTGCCCATCTGGACGAAAAGGCAAAGGCACTCATTGAAATCATCCGTGTTGATCCTTTCCAAAATCCGCCCCCGTACGAAAAGCTGGTGGGTGATCTGAACGGTGCATACAGCCGCCGCATCAACATCCAGCACCGCCTTGTTTATCAGGTCTATGAAAAAGAGCAGACTGTTAAGATCCTCAGTCTGTGGACGCACTATGAACGATAAATCTAATAGCACTTCTTCGGAAAATCCATCATACGATGAGGATATGCGTGCAGAGTACGATTTTTCTGATGCCAGAAGGAACCCTTATCCGCACGACATACAAAAATAACAAGCAAAAGCCGCCTTTCGTGCCAACCAGCACAAAAAGCGGCTTTTTATCGTCTTATTTCAGGAGCAAAGAGACTTGCGGAAGCTTATTCCGGCAGGTCCTCTTCGTTCTCGAGAGAGTGCCAGACGTTCTGGACGTCATCGTTATCTTCCAGAGAATCCAGCAGCTTGCCCATCTGCTTCAGCTGATCGGGATCGGTCAGGCGGGTGGTGGTCATGGGCACCATGGCCAGATCATCGGACAGGATCTCGTAGCCCTTCTCCTCCAGAGCCTTGACCACAGCGGAGTAGTTCTCGGGGTCGGTGGTGACCTCGGCTGCGTCCTCGCTGGCATCAAAGTCCTCGGCACCGGCATCCAGAGCGTCCATCATGGCCTCGTCGGCGTCCTTATCCTCCAGAGAGATGTCGATGACACCCTTCTGGTTGAACAGGAAGGCCACGCAGCCCATAGCGCCCAGATTGCCGCCGTTCTTATCGAAGTAGTGGCGCAGGTCGGCAGCGGTACGGTTGCGGTTGTCGGTCAGGGTCTCCACCATGACAGCCACGCCGCCGGGGCCGTAGCCCTCGTAGGTGATGGCCTCGAACTCGGTCTTGTCGCCGCCCTCGGCCTTCTTGATGATACGCTGGATGTTATCGTTGGGCACGCTCATGCGCTTTGCCTTGGCGATCAGATCTGCCAGCTTGCTGTTGGAAGCCGGGTTGGGGCCGCCGTCACGGACGGCAACGCTGATCTCGCGGCCGATCTTGGTAAAGACCTTGGCGCGGGCGCCGTCGGTCTTTTCCTTCTTGCGCTTAATATTGTTCCATTTGCTATGTCCAGACATGGGAAAGAGCCTCCTAAATTTATCGGTATCTCCGCCTGCGGGCAGACGGGCTGTGGTCGCCCGCTTGTGGCAGCACACAAAATCTAACTCTATTATTTTATCACAATCCACCGGCACGTTCAAGCCTGAAAAGCCCGATTTTCGCCCGGATGCGTGTAAATCTGCGGTTTACAGCAGCCGCAGCGCCTTGGGATAGTGGTTTTTCACCCGCCCGCCGGACACCTTGCCGCCGCCCAGCGGCCAGCCGTCCACGGTCACGCAGCACCAGCCGTCCGCTGCCGTGCGGGCTTCCACCTCGCGGCCGGAGAGGTACTCGGTGCAGCGGCAGTCGGCAAAGGTCAGCTGCTCGCAGTTCGTGCACAGGTTGCCAAAGGCCGTGAACAGGTGGTGCTCCGGCACAAAGCGGCCTTTCTGCACGCTGCCCACGAACACCCCCGCCCGCAGCACATGGAGTCCCGTCTGTGGAAAGGCCACCGGCAGCAGCACACCGCCGCCGTGCACCACAGCCGGGCGCTGCGCCAGCGCAGGGAAATACTGCCGGGCAAACTCCTGCCATGCGGCAAGGCTCTGCGCCGGGGTGGCCTCCCCTGCCCCGGTATCCCGGGTGCGGCGGCTCGTGCCCTGCACGGCGTCCCGGCAGGCGCGACTGTCTGCGCGGCGGGCGCTGCGGGCATCTGCGGCCTTGGCAGGCTTCGCCTTGCCCTTGCCCTTTTTGCCCGCCTCAGCAGCAGCGGCAAGCCAGAGCTGCTCCTCCGGGGTGTATTCCCCCTCCGGCGGCAGGGTGCGGGGCGTACCGGCCTTGACCAGCCGGGCCATAAAGTGCCCCTCGCCGCCCTGACAGGGCCAGATGCGGCGCACCTTGCTCACATCCAGCGGCAGACCGCCGGTGCGGTTCTCTTCGCCTACGCTGCCAAAGGTGTAGTCCACATTGCCCAACACATCAGCCAGTGCAAACTCCGGGTGGCGCTGCAAAAAGGCCGCCACCTGTCCTTCGTCCTCCTCCGGCGCAAAGGTGCAGGTGGAGTACACCAGCTGCCCGCCGGGAGCCAGTGCTGCTGCGGCGCAGTCCAGTATCTGCGCACCCAGCTCTGCGCACTGCTTTACCAGTGCCTCGCAGTGCTGCTGCAGCGCTACCGGCTCCTTGCGGAACATTCCCTCACCGGAGCAGGGCGCGTCCACCAGCACCCGGTCGAAAAACTCCGGCAGCGCCTCGGCAATGCGGGCGGGGGTCTCGTTGAGCACCACGGCGTTGGAAACGCCCATGCGCTCAAGGTTGCTTTTTAAAATTTCGGCACGCGCAGCCACATACTCGTTGCTCACTAGCACACCGCGCCCCTGCAATGCCGCCGCCAGCTGGCTGCTTTTGCCGCCGGGTGCGGCGCACAGATCCAGCACCCGCATCCCCGGCTGTACCCCCAGCAGCGGCGCTGCCGAAGAAGCCGAGGGCTCCTGCGAATAGAACACACCCGCATGGTGATACGGATGCCGTCCGGGCTTAAAGTCCGGCTGATGCACCACAAAAGCCGCCTTGCAGAAGGGCGAGGGCTCCAGCGGGAAATCTGCCCTCTGCGCAAACTGCTCCGGCGTGGTGCGCAGCGCCGATACGGTAACGCCGCGCTCTGCCGTCTGCTGCAGGGCGGCATACAGCTGCTCGTATCGCTGGCCCAGCAGGGCACGTTCCCGCTGCTCAAAATATTCCGTAGACATATTCTTTTCCTCCCATGGGATGTATAAAGCCGCCGGCTGCGGCCACACTATGGACTGTGAGGGCGGTCCCGCCCCCACAGCAACGACCGAAAGGAGCATTCACACCATGGAAAACCGCAGTGAGAACCGCAGTACCAATTGCAAGAACCAGACCTCTAACCGTACCAGCAGCAAGACCACCAACAGCGCTACCAACGAGCACAAGCACCCCAACCAGTACACCAAGGGTGCCGATGACGAGAGCGCCAAGAACTCCACCAACAGCCGTTCCAGCAACGCAAAAAACAGCCGCTGATGGCGTAAGCGGCATCTGACGGACCGCAGATGCCAACAAGCAAAGCCCGCTGCCCTCCACCACTGGTTTCCAGTGTGGAAAGCAGCGGGCTTTCGCATTCTTATTTCTGGTCAGGGTCAAACTGCTGCCACAGCACCTCAAACAGCTGGTGCACACGCTCCAGTTGTCCGTTCAGGTACAGCCAGCCCAACAGGCACTCGAAGCCGGTGGAGGCACGGTATTCCTCCGGGGAGGCGTGCTTAGCAACGCTGGCCTTGCTGGCGTTGCGGCCGCGCTTGAACACAGCCAGCTCGTCCTCGGTGAACAGCGGCTCCAGCAGCTGTTCCTCTCTGAACTGCGCCTTGGCAGAGACATACTTGACCTTTTCGGCATTCAGCTTTCCGGCTGAAAGGCGGTGGTGCTCCACCAGACGCTGACGCACCAGCAGCTCCAGCACGCTGTCCCCCACAAAGGCCAGCGCCAGCGGGCTGAGCTCCCGCGGGTCGATCTTTTCTGATTCGTTCATGATGCTTTATCCTTAGAAGATATAGTCGAACTGATAATCGCCGATGAGGATGGTATCGTTCTCTTCCACGCCCTTCTGCACCAGCGCGTCCAGAATGCCGCTCTCGCCCAGCTGACGCTGGAAGAACTGCAGGCTCTCGTAGTCGTCCACGTTGCTGCCGGCCAGAATATACTCCAGCCACGGGGCATCTACGCTCCACACATGGGCTTCCATGCGCTGGATGGTGAAATCGCGGCCATTCTTCTTGGGCTCCTGCTTTTTGTACTCGGGGGTGAACACCGGCACCTGCGGGATATCCTTGAGACGGTTGTACACGAGGCCCGGCAGCTGCTTTACGCCCTGCATGGTGGCGGCAGAGATGGGTACGAAGGTCAGGCCTTTGCCCTCCACATACTGGCGGAAGGTCTCGATCTGCTCCTCGGTGGCAAGGTCGCACTTGTTGCCCACCACGATCTGCGGGCGCTCGGCCAGCACGGGGCTGAACTTTGCCAGCTCCTCGTTGATCTTCTCAAAGTCCTCAATGGGGTCGCGGCACTCGCTGCCGGAAACGTCAACGACGTGCAGCAGCAGACGGCAGCGCTCCACATGGCGCAGGAAATCGTGGCCCAGACCAATGCCCTCGCTGGCACCCTCAATCAGGCCGGGGATGTCGGCGCAGACAAAGCTTGCGCCCTCGCTCACCGACACAACGCCCAGCGTGGGCACAAGGGTGGTAAAGTGGTAGTTTGCGATCTTGGGCTTAGCGGCGCTGATGGTGGAGATGAGGGTGGACTTGCCCACGTTGGGGAAGCCGATCAGACCCACGTCCGCAATCAACTTCAGCTCCAGGGTCACCTGCAGATCCTCGCCGGGCATACCGGGCTTTGCAAACTTGGGGATCTGGCGGGTGGGGGTGGCAAAGTGTGCGTTGCCGTAGCCGCCGCGGCCGCCCTTAGCAATGGTGACCGGGGTGTGGTCGGACAGGTCGGCGATGACAAGGCCGCTCTCTGCGTCCTTGATCACAGTGCCCAGCGGCACCTTGATGACCAGATTCTCGGCATTTTTGCCGTGGCACAGGCTTGCGCCGCCCTTGCCGCCCTCCGGGGCCACATACTTGCGCTTATAGCGGAAGTCCATCAGGGTGGACAGATGGTCGTCCGCCACAAAGATGATGTCGCCGCCCCGGCCGCCGTCGCCGCCGTCCGGGCCGCCCGCGGCCACGAATTTTTCGCGGTGGAAGCTCACCGCACCATCGCCGCCCTTGCCCGCATGGAGCCATATCGTGGCGATGTCGATAAAGTTAGTCTGTGCTGCCATACAGCCCCTCCTTAGCTTTATAGGCCTTTGCGTTTCAGCGCCCTCATCCGGCACTTCGTGCCACCTTCCCCCGACCGGGAGAAGGCTTGCAAACAGCGCCACACGAACGCATAGCCTTATTTCATCAAAAAGAGCCGGGCCACGAGGGTCCGGCTCTACGATTGCAGTTATTCAGAAAGAAGTTACTGCTTAACGCTGCACTTCTTGCCGCTCTTGCCCACGCGCTCGAAACGGACGGTGCCGTCCACCAGAGCAAACAAGGTATCATCGCTGCCCTTGCCAACGTTCTCACCCGGCATGATGTGGGTGCCACGCTGACGAACCAGGATGTTGCCGGCCAGAACGAACTGACCGTCTGCACGCTTGGTGCCCAGACGCTGTGCTGCGGAATCGCGGCCGTTCTTGGTGCTGCCTACGCCCTTTTTATGTGCCATTGTAATTTACCTCCTTAGCCGTTGATCGCAGTGATCTCAACCTTGGTGTAGGGCTGACGATGGCCCATACGGCGAGCACTGTGCTTCTTTGCGCGATAGGTGATGATGTTCAGCTTCTTGCCCTTGCCATTCTTGATGACCTTGGCAGAAACGGTAGCACCCTCAACAACAGGAGCGCCAACCTTCACAGAACCCTCCTCGCCAATAGCGAGAACCTGATCAAACTTCACTTCGGAGTCGGCCTCAACGTCCAGCTTTTCGATGTAGACGATGTCGCCCTGCTCCACGCGGTACTGCTTACCGCCGGTAACAATGATTGCGTACATTTTGTTCATTCCTTTTCGTTGTACTCGCTGGTCGTAAAGGCAGACCCTTACTGCGGGCCATTTCAGGCGCCCACACCATGCGGCTAGAATATTATAGCAAAAACCCAACCGGATTGCAAGAGGAAATTTCCCTTTTTGCGCAGATTTTTACGCTTTTTTCTGCCCGGTCTGTTCTATGGCGGCTTTCACCTGCGCATTATAGGCCTCGGTCTTTTCCAAAAACAGCTTGCGCGGGCTGGAAGCCAGCAGCTGGGTGTCCTTACCTGCAAAGGAGATGGGACCGTCCAGCTTCTTTTGAGCCGCCTTGTTCTCTGCGTTCAGCGCCAGCGGCACAAGCAAAGGCTTGCCTTTGAACTTGCGGGTAAAATACACCTCTGCCGCAATGCCAGCCACCACGGCGATGCCTGCCACCAGCTGGGATGCCCGCAGCCCGATGGAGGGCACTAGCATCAGGCTGTCGGTACGCAGACCCTCGATCCAGAAACGGCCTGCGCCGTACCAGATCAGATACCGCAGGGTGATGTCGCCGTTGAACTTGCGCTTTTTGATGTAACGGAACAGCAGGAAAAAGCCCACAAAGCACCAGATGCTCTCGTACAAAAAGGTGGGATGCACCGGCAGGTTGGGGTCGATGACCACACCCTTGGGCACCGTGACCGTGCTGCTCATCAGGTAAGCACGGGTAGCCTCGCTGTACATCCCCCACGGCAGGGTGGTGTTGCAGCCAAAGGCCTCCTGATTGAAAAAGTTGCCCCAACGGCCGCAGCCCTGCCCGAGGAGAAAGCCCATAGCAGTCAGGTCGAACATGGGCAGCACCGGAACGCCCCGCCACTTACAGGCCAGGCCGCCGAACAAAAAGCCGCCGATGATGCCGCCGTAGATGGCAAGGCCGCCATCCCGGATGGCGATCATCTCCCAGATGCTCTCGTATTTAAAAGGTGCCATAGCCACATAATAGGCGCGGGCGCTGATGATGCCCAGCACCACGCCGATGAGGATAACATCCACCATGCTGTCCGGGTCTACGCCAAATTCCAGACTGTGCCGGAAGGCAAAGACCAGCGCCAGACACAGACCCACCGCGATGCACACGCCGTACCAGTAGATGCTGATCCCGCCGATGGTAAATGCCACACGGTTCAGGTGAAAGCTCAGTCCCAGACCCGGGAACTGCACCAGATTTGTCAGATAGTTCATTCTTCTTCCTCCTCGTCCTCTTCTGCCGCCTGCGCCGTGCCATCTGGCAGGATGTACATAGTAGCCATGCGGTCGGTGCACAGGATGTGCTGCAGGGCAGCGTCTGCATCCTCTGCGGTCAGCCCGGCCAGCATGGAGATCTGCTGCGCCACCGTTTGGCCGCTGAGGGCAAAGTCTGCCATCTGGCTGGCCGAGTCTTCCACGTTTTCCAGATTTTCGATCAGCTGGCCGTATTTTTCGTTCTTGCACAGGGTAAACACTTCCCTGTCCACACCGGCGGCGCGCACCCGGGCGATTTCGTCCAGCAGCAGCTGGCGCACGGTGTCCGGCACATCGCTCTCTCCGGTGAACAGGATGCAGCAGCAGCCGTCCACCCGCAGTACCTCGCCGCCAAAGCCGGGGTTCACAAGGCCTTCGTCATACAGGCGGCGGTACAGCGGCGACATCCCGCCCACGATGCAGCTGAGCACAAGGTCGTACAGCGCCTCGGTGCGCAGATCGTCCGCAGACAGCGGCTCTTCCTTAAAGCCTACGCCGAAGCAGGGCTTGGAGACCGGCATGGTCAGCGTTTTTTCCGTAGCGGCAAGGGTCATAGGCTCCGTGGCCCACAGCCGCTGCACCTTCTGTGCCGGGCGGGGCTCCATCAGGCCGTGCCGCTTGCAGGCGGCAAGGATCTGTTCCATGGTGGTGTTACCGGCAGCAGCCAGTACCATATTGCCCGGGGCATAAAAGGCCTTGCAGCTGTCGTACAGCATGGCTGGCGTGATCTCGGCAATGCTCTCCACCGTGCCCGCGATGTCGCTGCGGATGGGGTGGCTGTGGTACAGGCACTCGAACAGGCCGGTGATGAGCCGCCAATCCGGGCTGTCATCGTACATTTTGATCTCCTGCCCGATGATGCCCTGCTCCTTGGCGATGGTCTGCTCGGTAAAGTAGGGGTGGCCTACCATGCCCAGCAGCACGTCCAAGCTTTCGTCCAACTGCTGGGTAGCGGTGAACAGGTAGCAGGTGCGGTCAAAGCTGGTAAAGGCGTTGGCGTTGGCACCGGTCTTTGCGTACTTGGCAAAGGCATCGCCGTCCTCGTCCTCGAACATCTTGTGCTCCAGAAAATGCGCCACACCCGCCGGCAGATGCACCGTTTGCCCGTTCAGGCAGAAATCCCGGTCGATGGAGCCGAACTTGGTAGCATAGATCACATGGGTGCTGGAATAGCCCGGCATGGGGCGCACCAGCACCGTCAGGCCGGAGGGCAGGGTCTGCCACTGGTCGGCCACGGTCTTTTCCAGCAGGGTCTGGTTATTCTGCGGCATGGGCAGCATCCTCCTTTGTAAGCAGATAGCTGACCGAGAGGGTCAGGCGGCGCAGGATATCCCGCACCTCGTCTTTGGTCACGGCGCGTAGAGCATTCCGCGCCTGCTCCGGGCTCTGGATGGGTGCAGCGCTGTTGGCACCGGCGCGCAGCACCTCGATGTAGTACCAGCTTTCGATGCCGCCAAGGCTGTCCTCTACCCCGTTCATGCCGCTGAGCAAGCCCCGGCGGCAGTCCTCAAATTCCTCGTCGGTGATAGGGCCGGTGCACAGGTCGGCAAGTTCCTTCAAAATGGCCTGCTCTGCGCGGGCGGCATCGGCGTGCTCCACACCGCTGTTCACCGCCATGCTGCCGGTAAAGCTTTGGAAGGAGGAGGAGCAGTAGTAGCACAGATGGTCCCGCTCCCGCACGTTGAGGAACAGGCGGCTGGTCACGCTGCCGCCGTACAGCGCCATGGCAAGGCGCACTGCTGCCAGCTGCTGCGGCTGCATGGGCTGCCCCAGCGTGAACAGCATACACAGCTTTGCCTGCACCATATCGTAGTTTTCGGTCTTGTGCACCGGTGCAATGGTGGGCATGGCCATGTTTTCCACCAGCGGCAGCGGGGCGCGGTCGATGCAGGCAAGCTCTGCCAGCAAAGCATCCCGGATGGCGGCGGTCTGGGCGGCGTCGCAGCCCAGCACCAGCAGCTCGATGTTGGCGGTGCGCAGCATCCGCTGATAAGCGGCGGTCAGCATGGCCGGGGTAAGACCGTCCACCTCTTCCAGATAACCCTCCTGCCGCACGCCCGCCGGGCTGTCACCAAAAAACTCCCGGTTGGCCTGATGCAGGCAGTAGATGCGTTTATCGTTGATCTCGTCCTCAAGGCCCTTTTTCAGCATCTGCTTTTCAATGCTGACGGCCTGCGGGTCAAAGCAGCCGTCCACAAAATACGGATGGAAGGCCGCACCCAGCGCGATTTTGGTATACTCGGCGGTCAGTGCCTCGCCCTCCAGCGCAAAGGCATCCTTGATGCCGGTCACGCTGACGCAGAGGTTGTGGTTGCAGCCCATGGGGCGGGCGTCCACGGTCAGGTCTGCGCCGTAGAGCTTTGCCAGCTTTTTGGTGAGGCGGGTCATATCCGGGCAGTCCGCATAGCCGCGCTCCATCACCAGCGGCAAAAGCGCATGGGCAGTGGCCGTTTTACGCTGGGCCGGGAAAGCAAAGTGGATGCTGATGCGGCAGCGGTTGAATTTAGAAGCCGGGTCGCAGGAAAGATGCACGCCCGGTGCAATGAGAGTACGTTCCAATGATAGTTCCCTTCTCTCTGTGCCGCGCACAGAGCATTTGATTCAGTCTGCCCGCTGCAGGGCGATGAACTCTTCCAGGCTCAGGCCGCTGGCGCGGATGGCAAGGGCGTTTTCTACCCCCACATAGCGCCAGTGCCACGGCTCGAACACGATGCCGGTAGCAGCCTGCCGGTCCTGCGGGTAGCGCAGGATAAAGCCGTATTCCGCCGCGTAGGCCGTAAGCCACTCGTAGGCGCGGGTCTCGGCAAAACTGGTGTCCTGCTGCGGATTGTCCGCGCTGAGGATATCTGCCGCGTAGCCGGTGCCGTGCTCGTTGGCGTTGGCGACGGGCTGGATGGTAGCCGCCAGACGGGCGGCTTCCTCCTCGCTCTTGCGCTTATCGCGGTAGGTCTGCACCCGGGCCTCGTAGGCGGCCTGACGGGTGTCGGCATCCTGATAACCGGCCACAAGGATCAGGCTAACCCCATCCGCCTGCGCGGCGGCGGCCATACTGCGATACTGCATGGCAGCTTCGGCTTCCAGCTGCTGGCCGGTGGCCTCGTCGGCGGTATCCAGCAGCGGGGCAGGCTCGGCTGCATAGGGCAGGTTGGCGTTCACCAGTACCAGCCGGGCATCTGCGGCGTTAAATACATAGTCTGTGCCGTCGTACACGCTGGCTGCAAATACCTTTGGCCCGGCCAGCAGGCCGTGCACCTTGGGCAGCAGCCACAGGATGCCGCCGGTCAGCAGCGCTACCACCGCAGCGCAGCCGGCCAGAAACAGCACCCAGTTGCGGGCCAGCCGCAGCATTTTGCGGCGCTTCCATTGTTGATAGGTCAGGCGCTTATCAGCAGGCGCTCTGGAGGTACGGGTGGGTTCACTCATGCGGCGGGGCTCCTTTTCGGCATTGTTGCAGCGCCGGTGCGCCGCACAGATTCAAACTATATTATACACCCCTTTGCATTTTGTGTAAACGCTGCTGTGTGTAAAAAAATTATGACCCGCCCGCCCCCCGGCAGGGAGCAGACAGGCCACAATCAAAAATTTTACGCAGATCAGTCAAACAGCATATCGTGGATGGCACCGACAGCCTTATCGGCGTCTGCACGGTCGATGATGCAGGAGATCTTGATCTCGCTGGTGGAGATCATTTTGATGTTGATATTGTTGTTGGACAGTGCCTCGAACATCTTGGAGGCAACGCCGCTGTGGCTCTGCATACCGGCACCCACGATGGAGACCTTGGCGCAGGTGGTGTCCACACTGACATCGTTGAAGTGTGCACTTTCCTTCAGCACACGCATGGCCAGCTCGGCTTCGCCTTCGGCACAGGTAAAGCTGATATCCTTCTTGCCGTCGCGGCCGGTGGACTGCAGAATGATGTCCACGTTGATGTTCTTCTGTGCCAGCAGACCGAAGATCCTAAAGCTCATGCCCGGCTCATCGGGAACGTTGAGAATCGTGATAACGGCAACATCGGTGTCCTTGGCGACACCCTTGATCAGCATACCTTCCATGTCCTTTGTAACCTCCTTAACCACCGTACCCGGGATGGGGTTCAGGCTGGAGAGCACCTCCAGCTCCACATTGTACTTTTTAGCCAGCTCCACGCTGCGGTTGTTCAGCACCTGTGCGCCCAGAGATGCCAGTTCCAGCATCTCGTCAAAGGTGATCTCCTCCAGCTTACGGGTGTTGCTCACTTTGCGCGGGTCGGCGGTATAAACGCCCTCCACATCCGTGTAGATCTGGCAGCGGTCAGCGTGCAGGGCAGCGGCAATCGCTACAGCACTGGTGTCGGAGCCGCCGCGTCCCAGAGTGGTGATGTCATCCAGCTTGTTCAAGCCCTGGAAGCCTGCCACCACCACCACGCGGTTGCGCTCCAGCTCGGAGGAAATCCGCTCGGTCTCCAGCCGGGTGATGCGCGCCTTGGTGTAGGCACGGTCGGTACGGAAGCCCGCCTGCCAGCCGGTCAGGCTGATGGCATGGCAGCCCAGCTCGTTCAGCGCCATGGCCAGCAGTGCGATGCTGATCTGCTCGCCGGAGGCCAGCAGCATATCCATCTCACGCGCCGAGGGGTTATGGGTGATCTCCCCTGCCTTGGCGATCAGGTCATCGGTGGTGTCGCCCTGTGCGGAGACTACCACCACTACGTCATTGCCCGCGTTGTGGGTGTTGGCCACGATCCGCGCAACGTTGAAGATACGGTCACGGTCCTTTACGGAAGAACCGCCGAATTTCTGTACGATCAACGCCATATCTTGTCACTCTCCTCTTTAACGCCCCGCGCTTGCGGGGGGCTTGCCGGGCGGAAGCGTTCTTGCACTTCCCTTACCCATTTATCATTCCACGGTTGCGCCGGTGTTATCGGCATCCAGCTGCAACAGTGTAAATGCTTCACATCCGTCCAGACCTTCCAGCAGCTCCAGACCTTTTTCCAGCTTGGAATAGAACTTTTCGGCCTCGGCCTTTTCTGCCACAGCCATGACCGTGCTGCCTGCACCGGACACATACACGGCCTTTGCGCCGCACAGCCGCGCCATATCGAACACCTCGCGGGAGCCGGGCATCAAGGGCATGCGATACTGCTGGTGCAGCTTATCCTCGGTGGCAATGGCCAGCAGGTCGTGCCGCCCCTCGCAGAAGGCTGCGGGCACCAGCGCCGCACGGGACAGGTTATACACCGCGTCCTTATGGGATACCTCTTTAGGCAGGGCTGCGCGGGCTGCCTCGGTCAGCAGCTTGTAGTCCGGCACGATGGCAGCAAAGCAGAGGCTTTCGTCCACATTCCGCTTGACTGAATACACCTTGCCGTCCTCGAACACGCTGCTGGTCAGGCCGCCCAGCAGGGCCGGAGCCACGTTATCGGGGTGTCCCTCAATGGCAGTTGCCAGCGTGAGCAGCTCCTGCGTGTTGAGCACATCGCCCAGCATCCGGTTTGCGCCCAGCAGACCCGCGATGATGCAGGCCGAAGAAGAGCCCAGACCCCGTGCCATGGGGATGGGGTTCGTCTGGGTGATCTTAAGGGGCGGGATCTGCTTGCCAACCTTTTCGAACAGGCCCTTGGCGGAGCGGTACACGAGATTCGACTCGCCCCGGGGGATGCGGGTGCCGTCCGATGCCGAGATCTCCAGCACTTCGCTGTCCTCAAAGGTGACTGTGTTGTACAACGTAACTGCCAGACCCAGCGCATCGAAGCCGGAGCCTACATTGGCGCTGGTGGCAGGGACTGAAACCTTGATCTTCATTGCCGCAGTTCCTTTCCGTTACACTTCCTCGGGCAGACGCTTGAGCACCAGCTTTACGCTGCCGCCCACGGCCTCCACCTTGCGCGCGGCCTCTGCCAGCGCACGCTCATCGGCGCGCTTCACAAAGTAGGCGCAGCCCTCGTACCGCTCATCCACCACCTTGCCGTAGCCGTAGATGGCCTCCACCACAGCGGGTGCAATGCCCGCCACACGCACATAATATGCAGCAGGAGCCGGGTCGGTGAGCATGCCGTCCACCGGGTCCGCAGGCTGCCAGAACAGGCTGTCGTGCACCTGTGCGCCGTTTTTCAGCGCATCCACCACGTCTGCCACCACAGCGCTGGCGGTGGGCAGCTTGCCTGCGCCCTTGCCGTAGAACACCACATCGCCCAGCATATCGCCCTTGACCAGCACCGCGTTGAACACATCGTCCACGCTGGCCAGCTGGTTTGCCTTGGGCACCAGACACGGCTCTACACCGGCGGCCACGCTGCCGTCCTTGCCAAGCTTCATCCATGCGATCAGCTTGATAACGCAGCCCAGCTTTTCGGCGCTGGCCACATCGGCGGCGGTAATGGCGCGGATGCCCCGGGTGGGGATGTTCTGGGGGTAGATCTGGTGGCCGCACACCATGGAGGACAGAATGGCGATCTTGCGGCAGGCGTCGCGGCCGTCCACGTCATCGCTGGGGTCCTTGGTCTCCGCGTAACCCAGCTCCTGCGCAATTTGCAGCGCATCCTCAAAGCTCAAGCCCTCCCGCACCATCTTGGTGAGCATGAAGTTGGTGGTACCGTTCACGATGCCCTCCACCTCGGTGATGACGTTGGCCGCCAGGCACTGGTGCATGGGGGTGATGATGGGCGTACCGCCGCCCACAGAGGCCTCGAACAGGAAGGCGCAGCCGTGCTCCTTGGCCAGTGCCAGCAGCTCTGCACCGTAGGTGGCCACCATCTCCTTGTTGGAGGTGCACACGCTGCGGCCGCTCTCCAGACACGCCTTGACATAGGGGTAAGCAAAGCGGGTGCCGCCGATGGTCTCCACCACCACCCGAATCTCCGGGTCCTGCAGGATTACGTCGATATTCTTGACCACCAAAGGCTCCACCGGGTTGCCGGTAAAATCCTTCGGGTCCAGAATGTACTTTACCTCCACCGGTTCGCCAGCCCGGCGGGAGACGCTTGCAGCATTGTGGCACAGCACCTCGTATACGCCGCTGCCCACCGTGCCAAAGCCAAGAATCGCAATTTTAGCCATACTCTCTTTCCCTCGTTTCCTGTTTTGTTACAGGTTATACCCGCAGCGCACGCCCACGACCATGCGCTGGCGCGAAAGCTTTTCGGTCAGTTCCTCCGGGGACATCTGCATGGTATCGGTGCGGATGGTGACCGCCACCAGCGCAGCCCCATTCTCCGGGGTGGACTGGTTGATGGTCACAATACTGGCGCCTGCGGCGCTGATACCGGCCAGAAGGCTTTGCAGCGCACCGGTCTCGTCCCGCAGGGTGGCCATGACCGTGATGACCTCACGGCCGTTCTCGGAATCAAAAATACAATCCTTATACTTATAAAATGCACTGCGCGAAAGCTCTACGGCGCGGGTCGCAGCCGAAATGCTGCGGGCTTCGCCGCTGGCCAGCAGCTCCTTGGCGCGTACCACCTTGAGAAAAACCTCCGGCAGTACCTGCGCATCCACCAGATAAAAACGGCGTTCCAACTTGTTCACCTCTCAAACACAAGTGTTCTTGCAGAAAATATAATAGCATCCGAACCCCTGCAATGCAAGAGCCCGGATGCTATTTTGTCACTTTGTCCAGTTTTGTCTTGTGAAGTGCGCCCTGTCCTTGCCGGATTTTTCAGCAAAGGGGTGAAAAAGTACGATTTTTGTCCTTATTCCGTGTCCAGTGCACTGGTATCGGTGGGGATGACCGGCTGGGTGGGCACAGCATCGTCTGTGTTCTCGGCAGGGGCAGCAGCCTGCGGTGCGGCATGGGAATAGGTGCAGGTATCGGGCAGGTCATCGGCACGGTAGTAGCCCACGGCAGTGCTCGGGCAGCCTGCACCGGCCAGCAATCCGCTCTGGGTGCAGTAACGGCGCTCCACCACGCCTGCGGAGGTGGGGAATGCCTTATAGGGCAGGTCTGCCTGTGCCTGCTCCATCAGTGCCTTCCACGCGGTCACACAGGTACGGGTCTTGGCCTGCTGCTTGGACAGGGTCTTGGTCATATCGTAAGGTGCATCGTAGCCCCACCACACAGCGGTGACGTAATAGGGCGTGCCGCCCACGAACCACAGGTCCTTCTCATCGCTGGCCGTACCGGTCTTACCGAAGGCCTCCATACCGTTGGAGTTGGGGTAGCGGCCGCTGGCCGTACCGACGCTGGAGAACAGGACGTTCTTCAGCAGGCGGTTCATGACGTAGGCCGTCTGGGGCGTCAGAGCCTGATAGCTGGTGTCGTTGCTCTCCATATAGATGTTGCCGTCCCGGTCGAGCACACGGGTGTAGAGGTGAGGCGTGGTGTACTCGCCGTCGTAGAAGATCTGGAACGCCGCCGCCAGCGACATCGGGGTGACGCCGTGGGTCTGGCTGCCCATGACCATCTGTGCAAGGCCCACGTCGTTGACGGGGTCCAGCGTGCTGAGCTGCAGGGTATTGTAGACGAAGTTGAAGATGTTGTTCGCACCCACGAGGTCGCCAACGCGGATGGCGATGGTGTTCAGGGAGCGGGCGAGGCCGTTCCAGAGCGGCAGGTCGGAGCCGTCGCCATAGTTGCCGCCGTAGTTGCGGGGCCAGCTGCGCCATGCGTTGGGGTAGGCTTTCAGCTGCTTGTCCGTCAGGCCCATGAGGCCGTTCCGGCGGCAGTAGTCCTCGTCACGGATGACCATGTCCTGCTTGAGGTAGAGGGGCGAGTTGTTGAGCATGGTAGACCAGTTGACCAGACCATACTCGATGCCCAGCGCATAGGCGCCGATGGGCTTGATGGTAGAACCGGTCTGACGGGTGACGCCGTAGGCGCGGTTCAGGGAAAGGCTCTTGGTCTTTTCGCCCAGACCGCCCACCATGGCGATGACATTGCCGTCATAGTCCAGCGTGACCATCGCCGCCTGTGTGCGGACGTTGCGGTAATAGTAGACCGTACCGTCGTCGCCGGTGCGGGTCTTGGGGGTGCCGTCCTCGTTGTAGACCTGCACATCGTCGTCGGAGATGCTGGTCACCTCTTCCTCATGCCAGCCGGCCGGGAAGTAGGCGTCGTCGGTGTTGAGCATCAGGTTCTCCATCGCGGTCTGGATCTTGGGGTTGACCGTTGCCTCGATGGTGTAGCCGCCGGTGTAGAGCATACTCTGGGCGGTGGACTCGTCCACGCCCTCCTTGGCCATGATGTCCTTCACCACCTCGTTGAAGAGGGCATCGGTGAAGTAAGAGGTGGTGGAACTGCTCTTCTTCGTGTTGTCCGTCTCTGCCAGCACCAGCGGCTGGGCAGCGGCGCTGCGGTAATCATCCTCCGAGATGACACCCTGCTGCCACATATTGTAGAGCAGGAAGTTCCTGCGGTTGATGAGGTTCTCGGGGTTGGTGTAGG
>ERZ772812.659-NODE-659-length-29119-cov-108.810659_pt1 | contig 29119 bp, 19 predicted proteins | sample MGYA00511343_ERZ772812 | MGnify/ENA primary metagenome ERZ772812 (study PRJEB29015, sample SAMEA2737706) | human gut metagenome | biome: human gut; feature: human-associated habitat; material: faeces | place: China | collected 2012 ...
CAGCGGTCTCCAAAACCGCGTGTCGAGAGTTCGAGCCTTTCTGCCCCTGCCAAAAGAAGCCATGACGTTGTCATGGCTTCTTTTTTTTCGCCGGTGGCTCCGCTTTTGCGGCAGATGCCCGCGCAGCCGGCCACAGGCGGCGGGAAAACGCCGGAATTGTGCGGAGAGACGGCCTTTGACACACGATGCTCCGGGTTTTGTCGATATTAAATAGAAAAAAACGAAGAATTTTGTGCGGAAATAAAGTTGATTGTTTGTCGAAATGGTGCTATGCTATCCCGTGTATATCCAGAAAAGGGAAATCACCCCGCAATGGGACGATTTTCCAGCCCGCGCAGGTGCAAGGGGCGCCTGCATTGGAGGGAGATACCGGCAGAAAAGGGTACCCTTTTCCCGTTTCAACCCAGTTGAAACGATGGCTTTTCCGCATGGGACGGCGTTCCGCGCGGCGGAGCCTGCCACTGATCCGCAGGGGGTGCGGACTCGCCGGTGCAGTGCCGCGGGCACGGTGCGGACAGCGCATAGCATGATTCCGCAGACAGACCAAAAAATCACATGAAAGGATGGGGGAACATGAACAAAACAAGAATGGGCAAAAGAGCAGCGTCATTACTGCTTTCGCTGGTAATGATGCTGTCTCTGCTGCCGACGGCGGCGTACGCTGCGATGGCGGACGGCGTCGACACCCAGGGCGCGATCGTCTCCGAAAACGGAACGGGCGTGTCCGACGACAGCAACAGCAGCGGTAACACCGATGACTTGCAGGTCGGAGACAGCAAGGACAGCGGTAACACCGGCGACCAGCAGGTCGGAGGCAGCAGCGGCAGCGGCACGGCGGATGATCCCACCGGTGCTGAGGGCGGCGCTGATCCTGCCGATTCTGTGAACGGAAACGATTCCGCAGACCCGCAGGATGATGGGGATGCGGTGCTGCCCACTGCCACCACCGTGGTCAGCACCAGCGAGGAACTGGTGGCGGCTATCGCTGCGGCCAGCGATGGTGACACCATCACGCTGGGCGAGGGCGAGTTTACCACTTACGGCAACACCTCTCCCAAGAAGTCTCTGACCTTCGAGGGCGTGGGCACGAATACCGTGTGGACCATCGGCGACCTGAACCAGGACGCCAAAGGTGAGGGAAATGGCGATTGCAGCTTTGAGGGCTGTGAGACCATCACCTTCAAAAACATGACCCTCAAAGTCGACAACAAGAACTATCGCGGCTTCATCCGGATCAACAATACCGTGGTGGAGAACTGCACTCTTGAGGGCAGGACTGCATACTGGGGCTATGAGACCGCGAAGTTTGTGAACGCTACCTTCAATGCACCGGAGGGCGACTATGCTCTGTGGGATTATTCCACCAAGGCCATGACCTTTGAAGGCTGCACGTTCAACATCTCCGGTAAGGGCGTCAATGTCTACGTGGAGGCCGCCAATGCCGACAAGGACGTTACGCGCACGGTAGCAGTGAACAACTGCACAGTCAACTCCTCTGCAGAGGGCAAGGCGTTCCTGAACATCAAGAACAGCACGCAGTCTTATGATGTGACGCTGAGCGGCAGGAACACGGTGACAGGCCTTGCAAAAGACAGCACTACCGGCTCCGAGATGTATCAGGTGGAAACTACTGAGGTCACTGAGACCACCGGCAATCCGGTCACGGTGAAGCAGGAGAACACGGCTGGCGAGTTTGAGACCATTTACGAGGTCAAGAAAACGGAGAAAGCCTACGTGGCAGAGGTCGGGAGCAACAAGTACGAGACCCTGCAGGCGGCTATCGACGCGGCTGCTAAGAATGCGACCGTGACGATGCTGGCGGACACCCGCGAGAATGTCACCATAGAAACATATGGGCTGACCCTCGACCTGAACGGTCACACCCTCAACGGCGGCACCGTGGCGGGCAAGCCCGCGCTGACCGTTAAGAACCGCGTCACCGTCAAGGACGGCAGCCCGGCGCAGACCGGTACCATCATGCGTGAGGATACCGCGGAGAATTCCGGCGTCAGCTCCCACTATGTCATTGACATTCAGGACGGCTGGCTTTTCTTCGAGAGCGGCAACGTTACGAACAACAGCGGCGTTGTTGGAGTGAAGGGCGCGTCCCTGGTGCGCGTGGGCGATGACAGCGTTGCCAAGTACCCCGGTCTGACCATCAGTGGCGGCACGTTTACCCAGGATAACTTCATCGTGATCAAGGTCGATCGCGGTACGTTCTACCTGAAAGAAGACGGTACGCTGAATTCCAAAAACAGCTATGCGGTGGAGAACTGGAAGTTCGCTGAGATCAAGGGCGGCACGGTCAACGGCACAGTTGCAGCCTGGACGTACAGCGGCGGCGCTAACAGCGATCTGACGATCAGCGGCGGCACCGTCAACGGTGACGTGCTCTCTGTGAACTACGGCAGCGCCGAGGGCAAGGTGGCCAAGGTCAGCATCACCGGCGGCACTGTCAACGGTGCGCTGGATACCCGCAGCTACGATCCCAGCACCAATGAGCTGACCAGCATCGACGACGCCACTAAGGCGACTATCAAGGTCACCGGCGGTACGTTTAAGGAGGACCCCAGCAAGTACGTGGTGGAGAATTCCGGCGTTACTCCAAACGGCGACGGCACTTTCGGCGTGGCGAAAGCCTATCTGGCCAAGGTCGGCGACACCTCCTACTACACCATGGACGAGGCGTTCAAGGCGCAGACGGCCAGCGGCGAGCCTATCGTCTTGCTGCGCGATTATACCACCGGTTCAGCATTCAGCTCCGGCAGCATTGACCGCACGGTGGATCTGGCTGGCCATACCTGGACCTGCACCGGCACAGATGCAAACAGCGCGGCCTTCGAGATCAACTACTCCGATGTGACGCTGACCGTGAAGAACGGCAAGGTGGTCAGCAGCCAGCTGGTGGGTCTGATCCCCTCCGCCATGGGCGGCACCATCAAGTATGACAATTCCAGTCTGGTGTTCGATGGCGTCGTGATGGAGACCAGCGCCCGCAGCGGCATCGAGACCAACGGCAACAACACCAACGATACCGTGACGCTGAAGAACAGCACGCTGAACGTGCCCAACGGCTTCGGCATCTACTTCCCCAGCTCCGGCACGCTGACCATCGACAACAGCGTCATCAACGCCAAGACCATGGGCGTGCAGGTCTGCTCCGGCAGCCTGAACATCAGCGGCGCTGGCACGGCCATCACCGTCTCCGGTGACGGCATTCCCAAGACCATCAACGACGGCGCCATCGAGGACGGCGCGGCCATCTCCATCGTGAACCGCACCGGCTACAAGGGCCTGTCCGAGATCAAGGTCGAGGGCGGCACGTTCACGGCCAAGAGCGGCAACGCCGCGGTCAAGGCCTACAAGTGGGAGAACCAGACCGAGAGCGCGTTTGACAACAGTGAGAACGTTGTTGCCATTTCCGGCGGTACGTTCTCCAGCGAGGTGGACAAGTCCCTGTGCGCTGACGGCTACATCCCCACCCAGAACGCGGACGGCACCTTCGGCGTCAAGGTAGGCCAGTATGTTGCCGAGGTCAACGGCGCCAAGTACGCGACGCTGGCCGAGGCCATCGACGCGGCGCAGGACGGCCAGACCGTGACCCTGCTGGCTGACGCCACTGAGGACGTGGTCATCAGCAAGAGCATCACCCTCGATCTGGGCGGCAAGACCCTGACCAACACCAACGCCGGCAAGGCCACGATCTCCGTGACCAGCGGCACCGTCACCGTGAAGAACGGTAATGTTGTGGGCGGCACCGGCTACTACAACATCGAGGTCACGAAGGGCAGCAATGCCAACCTGACGCTGACGGATGTCAACGCCACGGCGGGCAACACCGGCTCCTCCATGATCGACAACTACGGCACCCTGACCATCACCAGCGGTACCTACACCGGCGGTCTGGATACCGTCAAGAATGAGCCGAGTGCGAAGCTGAACATCACCGGCGGTACGTTCACGCTGACAAAGGGCAATTCCAACGGCTTTACCGGCGTTGTGTTCAACTACGGCGAGCTGACCATCAGCGGCGGCGAGTTCATTCAGAGCGATAAGAGTGCTCCCTATGGACAGGCGCAGGTCATCCACACCGATAAGGATAAGAATGGCAGCGCAGCACCGTCCACGGTCATCACCGGCGGTACGTTCAAGAACCTGTGCACCAGAACCACAGCTTGGACGGTTCGTGCAACGAACGCGGCGGATGGCGCCACGAAGGTCTCCGGCGGTGCATTTAATAAGGAGGTCAAAGATTACTATTGCGCCGATGGCTTCATCCCCACCAAGAACGCGGACGGCGCCTACGGCGTCAAGGAAGGCCAGTATGTCGCCGCGGTCGGCAGCAAGAAGTATGAGACGCTGGCCGATGCGATCCGTCTGGCTGGAAAGGGCAAGACCATCACCCTGCTGTGCGACGTGGCAGACTGCGGCAGCCTCACCATCAGCAAGAACATCACGTTGGATGGCGGCGGCCACACCATTTCCGGCAATTCCAGCATCTCTGTGAACATGCCCGGTAATGCCGCCGCGGATGTGACCATCAAAAACGTGAACTTCAAGGACATTGCCAACGGCAATAAGCTTTCCGCATTCTACTTCTCCCAGGTCAAGGGCAAGCTGACCATCACCGGCTGCACCTTTGACAGCATCGAGTACGAGGCGATCCAGGTCACACCGATGGAGGGTGCGGAGGTCAACGTCAGCAGCAACGTGTTCAAGGCTAAGGCTGACGGCACGCAGGTGCGCCATATCCACATTGAGATGGCTTATGGTAGCGGATTTGACTGCGAGGGCCAGAACATCAAGCTGACGGTCACGGATAACCAGCTGCACGGCACCGTGAGCGGTGACGCCAGCATGGGCATCTGGTGGGTCGGCACCGACAGCACGCTGAAGGTGGACGGCAACTACATGGAGCATCCTGAGACGGTGTCCATCACGCTGTCGAACGGCGGTGTGCACTACAACAGAGGCGACCTCATCTATCCGGCGAGAAGCCAGGCGGATGCGGACGTGGATGACCTGATTCCTGCCGTCATTGTGGCGGATAAGGCCAGCGGCGAATCCAAGATCAAGGCGTACAGCACTCTGGCTGAGGCCGTTGCGGCGGCTGAGGACGGCCAGACCGTGAGACTGCTGGCGGATGTCGAGCAGAACACCCAGCTGACCATCAACAAGAGCATCACTCTGGATCTGAACGGCAAGACCATCCGTAACACGGTGGACATCTGGGGCGATAAGGCCAACGCTATCCTGTCCATCACAAATGGCGCCAAGGTGACCATCACCGGCAACGGCACCATAGATGCCAAGGAGAACGACTGCTACACCATCAACGTGGTGAAGGGCGACCTGACCATCGAAAACGGCACCTTCTACGGCAACGTCAGCGTGGTTCAGGTGGAGGAGGGTACCCTGTCCGTCAAGGGCGGCACCTTCGACCTGCACCAGAAGTGGGAAGGCAGCAGCAAGTATCTGTTCAACTGCATCGACAGCGAGTTCACCTCTGGTAATGCGAAGGTCGCCATCAGCGGCGGTACGTTCGTCGGCTTCGACCCCAACGTCTCCCCCGAGCAGAAGGTGGACGGCAAGACTCCCAGCTTCGCGGCTCCCGGCGTTGGTATCACCAAGAACGAGAACGGCTCCTTCACGGCGGCTGCCGGTATGACCGCCCAGATTCTGGACAAGGACGGCAATTCCGTCAAGGCGTACAGCACTCTGGCCGAGGCCGTTGCGGCGGCTCAGGACGGCCAGACCGTGAGACTGCTGGCTGACGCCGAGAGCAGCATCAAGGTCAACGCGAATATCACCATCGACCTGAACAAGATGACCGTGACCGGTAGCTTTGTCACCTACGGCGAAGTGACCATCCAGAACGGTACCATTGATGTTCCCGACGGCAAGACGAACTATGCCTACGGCAAGTTGACACTGGCGGATGTGGACATCACCGGCAAGGCGGCCAGCAGTTCTCTGCTGAGTGTGAACTACAACGGCAGCGTGACTATCGACAAGGATTCCACCATCGTTGCGGACAGCGAACAGCGTCATTTTCCTGCGGTGTTCATCAAGGGTCAGGATGACAGCGGCAAGACCTATGCTCCCGAACTGAATATTTACGGCACGGTGCAGAGCGCCAAGACACCCGCCATCCAGGGCAACGGCACTGACAGAGGCGTGTCCCACGTCAACGTGTTTGAGGGTGCAGTTGTCAAGTCCGAGACGCTTGCTATCTACCTGCCCCAGCCCTGCGAGGTCAACATCACCGGCGGCCTGGTGGAGGGCTACTGCGGTATCGGCATCAAGTCCGGTACGCTGAACATCTCCGGCGGTACGGTCCGCGGCGTTGCCAACGACAATGTCATCGGCGATGAGTATTCCCAGACCAACGGTATCAGCTATGACGGCTCTGCCATCATGATCGACTCCTACATCGGCTACGCCGGTCAGGTTCAGATCAACATTTCCGGCAACGCTGTGGTGGAGAGTAAGTATTCCACCGCTATCCGTGAGATCGGTAACGACAAGAGCCAGACTAACCTGGTGGGCCTGGACATTACCGGCGGCACGGTGCTGGGCGCCAAGGATACGGACGCTGTTCTGGTCCGCGACGTGACCGCCAAGGATGTCAACATCTCCGGCGGCGAGTTCAGCAGCATCGTCAAGAAGGAGTATTGCGCTCCTGGCTTCACGCCTGTGACGACTGCCAACAGTGAGGGTCGCTACGGCGTGGAGATCGGCATGTTCACCGTCATGGTGACGTCCCGCACCACCGGCAGCAACAGCCCCGTGGCCAATGTGACCGGCGGCGGCAGCGACATCACCTACGCGGTTGGCACCAAGGTCACGGCGTCCGCCATCAGCGGCTACAAGTTCGTGGGCTGGTTCGTCAACGAGTACACCGGCACGCCGTACAGCACCGACCTGACCTGCGAGGTCAAGCCCACCGCTGACTGCACCATGATCGCGGTCTATGAGCCCATCAGCGGCGGCAAGTTCTGGCTGACTGTTACGGCTTCCGAGTTCACGGTCAACGGCGGCGCGGTGCAGGATTCCTACCTGTATGAGCAGTTCGCCATCGGCACATCTGTGACGGTGGAGTTCACCGGCAGCGAGAACTTCCTGTACTGGGTCAACGCATCCAACAAGGTGGTCTCCACCGATAAGAGCTACACCTTCGTCATGGGTAGCGAGACGACCCTGAAGGCTGTGTACGGCAAGGCGCGTCAGAATCAGGCCACCGTGGTGTTCATCTCCCACAGCGACCAGATCATCAGCTCCAAGGCCTACACCACCAACGATACCATCCAGTTCCCCGTGCCTCCCATCAAGATGGGCTGCACCTTCACTGGCTGGTCCATGACGGAAGCTGAGATCCGCGCGGCCATGGCCAACAACAGCGGCATCATTCAGGTGCGCGCACTCTATACGGAGCCCAGCATCGCCTGCTCGGTGACGGTGATTTATCCCGATGGCATCGGCAATGATGTCGTGAACGCGGTGGTCGGTAAGGCTATCAACGTGACGGCCAAGGACATCGAGGGCAAGACCTTCTCCTACTGGACGGACAACGACGGCAACGTTCTGGGCTACACCAAGACGCTGAAGCTGGCCCCCAGCGGTGACATGACCGTGAAGGCTGTTTACGACGAGGCCGCCGAGGTCAAGCCTGTCATCTCCATGACGGCTATTGATGCCAGCGCGGGCGATGGTTACTGGGTGATTTCCTTCACGGCAACGCGTGCGGTGCCCGAGGGCTACGAGCTGGTGAAGCAGGGTATCCTGTATAGCATTGATAGCCGCTGCGCTGGCGATGCGGGCAAGGATTACCTGAAGCTGACGGCGGACGGTACAGTGCCCGAGGGTGTGTATGAGTTCATCGGTAGCAGCGGTGAACTGAATGGCGTGACCCGTTTCAACGGCGGGGTCCGGACGGCGGATACCACTCTCTACGGACGCGGCTACATGATCCTGAAGAACAGCGCTGGCGAGGTTATGTACGTGTACGCGGATACGATCCTGTCCGGCAGTTACAACAGCCTGAACAAGTAAAGGAGGGAAATCAGTGGATAAAAAGCAGTATGAAGCTCCGGAGATGCAGGTCATTCTGACCACCGGTGAGGACATCATCACCACCAGCGGCGACAGCGGCATCGATGAGGGTGATGGCCCCAGCATCCTGGGCTAAGAACCATCTCCGACCCTAACCCAAAACAGGGGCATAGTCCGCGCGGACTATGCCCCTGTGCGCAAAGCAAAGGAGCGACTTATGAAAAAACTCATCCCCGTGCTGCTGTCGCTGCTCATGGCGCTGGCCATGACGGCCACGGCGCTGGCTGCCACCGTCTACACCGAGGGTGCGCTGCACTACACCATCGCGGACGAGTCCATCACCATCACCGGCTATTTCGGCAAGGACGCCGCAGTCACCGTACCGGCCAGCATCGCCGGTATCCCTGTGAACACCATCGCCAAGGGCGCGTTCACGGGCAATGACAACGTGAAAACGGTGGACCTGCCGGACACCATCACTGCCGTGGAGGAGGGGGCCTTCGCCTCCGGCATCACGGTGAACTACAACAGCAACGTCAACGGCGGCAACACGCCGGGCGACAGCAAGCCCGATGACAGCAAGCCGGACGACAGCAAGCCCGATGACAATAAGCCCGCCGACAACAAACCCAACAACGGCGGCTCCGGCACCACCACCGGCGCCGGCACGGGCACCGTGGACGTGGACAACTCCGGCACTGCCGGCGACACCACCGGTACCACGGGCGGCGCCGGCGGCGCAGAGGACACCGGCATCGACGAGGGCACCGTCTCCGTGGACGACCTGCCGGACTCTGCCGACAGCCAGACCGGCGCACAGGACAGCGCCGCCGTTCCTCAGCAGAGCGCGGGGCTCACATGGCTGTGGGTGCTGCTGGGCGTCATCGCCGTGGCGGCGATCATCGGCATCGTCGTGACGCGGAAAAAGAAGCACTGAGACACGAAACCGCAGGAGGGTAAGCCCTCCTGCGGTTTTTTGCGCAAAAAAAGGAAGCGGACGGGTCACGTCCGCTCCAAGTGAGGAGAAAAATGATGGAAAACTAATTTCAAACGGGCGCTGCCCGCTGAAAACATGGGAAGATCAGAACAGGGTACACAGCAGCCACGTCAGTCCGATGGCCGCCGCGCCGATGGCGGCCCACAGCCAACCGGGGACGCGGACGCGCCGGCGCGGCAGACCCTGACAGCGGGCATAGTTCTTGGCGATGCGGACGGCCTGATCCACCAGCTGCTGTGAGCTGACGCCGCCGCCATCGGTGCGCAGAATGAAAATGGCCTGTTCGAAGATCTGGGGGTCCGGAGAATCCACCACGATGACGCGGCGGGAAATACCTTTAACCAAGCATATGCCCTCCTTGCTGTCCGTTTACTGCGCCGCCCTATCGCATCGGGCGACGGTAGTAGTATGGACGGCGCGGCGGCAGATTATACCTGCGCGGGGCCATTTTCTTCGCCCCGCAGCCGGTGCAGCGCCAGCACGGCGCAGTCATCGGACCGCCCGCCGTGTTCGGCGGACATGGTGAGGATGCGGCGGGCCAGGGCGTCGGGAGTGCCGCCGCCCCAACCGGCCAGCAGATCCTGAAGCCACTCGTCCCCGTCGCCGCCGACCACGCCGTCGGAGACCATCACCAGCCAGCCGTCCGGCGGCAGGACGAAGCGGATGACATCGGGCTGGCGGTCCACCCCCTCCAGTCCCGCAGGAAGCGCCGCGCCGCCGTACCGCGTGACGCGGCCCAGCTTTTTCAGATACGACGGCGCCGCGCCGTATTTATAGAGCGCGGCCTCACCGGTGCTGCGGTCCAGCCGCAGCAGGTCGATGGTGGTGAAGCCCGCGCCCTCACGGCAGCGCAGCAGCATCGCCGTGTTCAGTGTTTTCAGGGCCGGCAGCGGCTCCACGCCCGCCTGTAAAAACTGCTTCAGTAACCGCACGGTCATGGCGGCCTCGCGGTGGGCGGCCTCGCCGCTGCCCATGCCGTCGGACAGCAGCAGGCACGCCGCGCCGCCCGCCTCGAAGGACGCCGCCTGATCGCCGCACAGTGTCTCGCCTTCCTTGGGCCGCAGGGCGATGGCGGTGCGGCAGGTAAAGCGGGGCGGCGCCGACACCGGCACGCCGGAGGACAGCACCTCCGACATCTGGGCGTACTGCTGCCGCGCCATCTGATACGCCTCCTCCAGCTGGAGCCGGTGGGCGCGGCGCAGCAGGAACTGGTGCAGCTGGTCGTTCAGCGCCTCCAGCAGCTGGGGGAAGTGCAGGCAGCGGCTGGCAAAATGCAGGGGGAAGTCCTCTGCGCAGGCGCTGCCGCGGCGCAGCAGGCGGGGACAGGCGTCGTTGAAGGCATTGTAGGTGTCGTTGTAGTGTGCCTGCCAGCAATCCCGCTGCAATAGACACCCTGCGCAGACCTGTTCCGCTGCGCGGTCGAACAGCACGGCGGGGTTCTCCGGCCGCGGCGGCGTCACCTCGGTGAAAAAGCTGTCGTACACGGCGCGGAACGCGGCGGCGGGGGTGGCCTCCGGCTGGGCCGGCGGCGCGGGCGCCTGCTGGGCGAGCCGCAGCGGCAGGCGCTGCGGCAGCAGGAGATAGAGCCCCGCACCCGCCATGCTCTGAAACAGCAGGGGCAGCGGGTCCGGTCCGTCCAGCAGCGTATACACAGCCATGGCTGCGGCGGTGTATAGCAGCGGCACGGCCAACCGGCCCCGCTCCCTGACAGCGGAGGCGGCTCCCATCCCGCCGCAGCACACTGCGGTCAGCAGCACCGCATCGCCGGTGAACAGATCCATGGTCAGACCGGCCACGGCTCCCGCCGCCGCGGCGGACGCGGGGGAAAGGCGCTTTGCCGCGGCCATCAGCAGCGCCGCCGCCAGCATACCGCCCACGCGGAAGCCGGAGAACGACCAGCCGTAGGCGGTGAGGGACAGACCCAGACCCAGCAGGAACAGCGCCTGCCCGCGGCTCACCGCCGGGGCATTGGCGTCCGACAGCGACGGCAGCAGCGCCGCCGCAGCGTACAGCACGGTACAGGCAGCGGCGCACAGCGCCCACTGCCGCGGCTGCCGCTGGATGAGATAGGCCGACTGCACCAGCAGCGTCATCAACACGGCAGCCACCGGCCGGAATACCGGACGGCGGTACAGGCGGGTGGTGCAGAACGCCGTGTTGGCACAGAAGATGAGGATGGCGGCAGCGGTGTGGCGCAGCCCCGCCTGAAAATCCAGAAAAAGGAAAGCGCCCAGTCCCGCGCCCAGCAGGGCGCTGAGCCCGGGCCAGCTGACGCCTGCGGCGGAGACAGCCGCCAGCGCCCATGGGCTGTACAGGCCGTCCAGCGCCGCACCGGACAGCAGAAACGCGGCGGCCGCCGGTAAAAACCCCGTCAGCAGGGAGCGGAGCGGGACGGACCGGACGGCCTCGGTGACAGTTTTCAAGGCTTGTCCCTCCTTTCACGCCTATTGTAACCGGAACGGCGGACGCATCCTGTCGGGAAATGGCGGCGCATCCCAAAGCCGCCGGCCGCCGCGGCGGAAAATTTTGCTGTTGTATTTCCCACGCCGATTTGGTACAATGCCGTTGACAGAAACTGACACACTTCGTACAGGAGGAGACCCATGAAAAAGCTGTTTGCCATGCTGATGGCACTGACGATATTGATGACCATGGCCGCCTGCGGACAGCAGACGACGGACGAGGCTGGCGGCACCGTGGACCCCGGCGCCGTGGCGGATCGGGACACCTCAGGTCAGGTGGACATGCCCGCCGATGACGCCGGTACGCCGGAGCTGGGCAGCGTCAACGGCGGCACCTACACCAACGAGTTCGCCGGCATCGGCTGCACGCTGGACGAGACCTGGACGTTCTACACCGAGGCGCAGATCGCGGAGATCAACGGCTTCCTGACGGAGGGCACCAGCGACGAGGAGATGCGCCAGCTGATGGAGGAGAACCAGAGCGTGTACGATATGTACGCCTCCTCCACCGATGGGCTGATGACCATGAACGTGGTGTTCCAGAACATGGGCCTTCTGTTTGGCACCACCATGAGCGCCCAGGACTACGTGGAGCTGTCCGCAGAGCAACTGCCCGACGCCATGGGCACCTACGGCTTTGAGGACGTGACAGCGTCCGTGACCACGGCGGAGTTCGCCGGTGCGGAGTGTCCCGCGATCGCCATCACCGCCACGGTACAGGACACCCCCATGTATGAGCTGCTGGTGTGCATGAAGGAGGGCAACTACATCTACTGCGTGACACTGTGCAGCTACACGGAGGATGTGACGGCCCAGATGGCAGCGCTGTTCTACACGCTGTAAGCAGCAAACCCGTGAGCCGCGGCGTCTGCCGCGGCTCGCTTTTTTCGGAAAGGAGCGGAGACCATGGCAAAATATGTGCTGATACCGGATTCCTTCAAAGGAACGCTGTCCTCGGAGAACATCTGCCGCATCGCGTCGGAGGAGATATTGCGGCTGGAGCCGGAGGCAGAGATCTGCGCCATTCCGGTGGCGGACGGCGGCGAGGGCACGGTGGACGCCTTTCTGGCCGCCGTGGGCGGCACGCGGGCGGAGGTGCCCTGCACAGGGCCCTGCGGCCAGGAGGTCATGGGTTTTTACGGCCTGCTGCCGGACGGTACGGCGGTGGTGGAAATGGCCGCAGCGGCGGGCCTGCCGCTGGCGGGCGCGTGCCGCGATCCGGAAAAGACCACTACCTACGGCGTGGGCCAGCTGATGGCCCACGCGCTGTCCCGCGGAGCAAAGCGGCTGGTGCTGGGACTGGGCGGCAGCGCCACCAACGACGGCGGCTGCGGCGCGGCCGCCGCGCTGGGCGCGGAGTTTCTGGATGAGGAGGGACGGGCGTTCGTGCCTACCGGCGGGACGCTGACCCAAATCGCCCATATCCGCATGGAGGGGCTGCGGGAGACGCTGGCGGGCGCGGAGGTCACGGTGATGTGCGACATCGACAACCCCCTGTGCGGTCCCGCTGGTGCGGCGGCGGTGTTCGGACCCCAGAAGGGGGCGGACGCGGCCATGGTGGCCCGCATGGATGCGGGCCTGCGCCATCTGGCGGAGACGCTGGAAAAAGACGTGGGCATGGAGATGCTGACGCTGGCGGGCGGTGGTTCAGCCGGCGGCTTCGGGGCCGGTGCGGCGGCATTTTTCGGCGGACAGCTGCGCATGGGCATTGATGTGGTGCTGGATCTCACGGACTTTGACCGGAAATGCCGCGGCGCATCGCTGGTCATCACCGGCGAGGGTCATCTGGACAGCCAGAGCCTGCGGGGGAAGACGGTGGTGGGCGTGGCCCGCCGCGCCCGGGCGCTGGGTGTACCGGCGGCGGCGCTGGTGGGCGGCTGCGAGACGGCGCTGGACGCGGTGTACGCGGAGGGCGTGTCCGGAGTATTCCCCATCCATCCGGCGCTGTGTACCTGGCCCCAAGCCGCCGCGCGAACCGAGGAGGATCTGCGCTTCACCATGGGCAATCTGCTGCGCTTTATGGCCGCCCTGCGGCGATAATAAAAAACGGGAGACCGCACCGCAGTCTCCCGTTTTCGTATATGGCTCCAAATGTAATCAGATGATCTTCTCAAAGACCATAGTGGCCTGGATGCGCTCGCCGCCCGGCATGCCCTCGCCGTTAGAGGCGGTGATGGTGTGCAGGCGGCAGCCCTTGCGCGTTCCGCTGCCCGCCCGCAGGCAAACGATTTTGCACAGCAAAATCCCTGCTCCAAAAAGAAAGACACCCGTGAGGGTGTCTTTCTTTTTGGAGCAGGGTACGGGAGTCGAACCCGCCTTAACGGCTTGGGAAGCCGCTGTAATACCGATATACCAACCCTGCGAACGGTGCTATTATAGCAGGTCGGCGGGGGTTTTGCAACCGAAAATTCTGTCGAGAGCATGATTTCTCCCGCAGCGGCATAGAGATGGAAAAAACGCGGGGGAGGAACTGCATGATGAAGAAGCAGGAAATGGTGGATGCGGAGAAGCGCGTAATGCCTGTCGTATCAGGGGGAGCGCGGCATCGGACAGGACACGGGAGAGTGTGTTATCGTTCGGAAAGATGCCATATAGACGATAAACAGAACAAGCGGCGGGAGGCGCTGCGGAGGTGGAGGCGGCAGATGACGGGACTGGCGGCGGGCGTGACGGCGCTGATGTGCCTGCTGACCCTGTGGCCGGTGCAGGCGCAGGCGGCGGAGCTGCCTATCCAGAGCCGCGCGGCGCTGCTGATGGAAAAAACCACGGGGCAGGTGCTGTATGCCCGGAACGAGCACGAGCAGCTGGAGCCCGCCAGCGTCACCAAGATCATGACGCTGCTGCTGACCATGGAGGCCATCGACAGCGGGACTATCGGCTACGACGACGTGGTGACGGTCAGCGCCTATGCCGCAGGGATGGGAGGCAGCCAGGTCTATCTGGCGGAGGGAGAGCAGATCACGGTGGAGGAGCTGCTGAAGGCGGTGTGCGTGGCCTCCGGCAACGATGCAGCTGCGGCACTGGCGGAAAAGGTGGCGGGGATCAGCGACCGGTTTGTGGAAAAAATGAACCAGCGGGCGGCGGAGCTTGGCATGAACGACACCCACTTCGCCAACTGCACCGGCCTGACGGCGGAGGGCCACGTCACCAGCGCCCACGACATCGCCATCATGAGCCGCGAGCTGATCTTAAAGCACCCGGATATCCGGCGGTTCACCACCATCTGGATGGACACCATCCGCGGCGGGGCATTCCAACTGGCCAACACCAACAAGCTCATCCGCTTCTATGACGGGGCCACGGGACTCAAGACCGGCTACACCGCATCGGCGGGGTACTGCATCAGCGCCACGGCGGAGCGGGACGGCATGGAGCTCATCGCCGTGGTGATGAAGGGGCCGGACCGCGACACCCGCAACAACGACGCCAAGGCCCTGCTGAACTACGGTTTTTCCTCCTATGCGCTGGTGACGGCGGCGCCGGAGCAGCCGCTGATGCCGGTGCCGGTGGACATGGGCACGGCGGATACGGTGCAGCCGGTGCTGGCATCGGAGGGGAACACGGTGCTGGTGGAGAAGGAGAAGGCAGGCATGCTGGAGCGAAAAGTGACGCTGGAGCCGCGGGTCACCGCGCCGGTGGCGGCGGGTCAGCCACTGGGAGAGCTGACGGTGCTGGACGGGGACACGGTGCTTCTGACGGTGCCCATCACGGCGGGGGAGGACGTGATGCGGCGCAGCTGGGGCCAGGTGTTCACCCAGCTGCTGCGGCTGGCGGTTTTTGCGGGATAAGCGCCCTTTTTCCCTTGTAATTTGGGCGCAATCGTTGTAAGATACGAGTACGAAAAAGATCGGACTTTACCAAGGAGGAATGACATATGATCCGAGTGGACCTGAACAGCTGCAAGAGCTTTATCCCGCTGCCCTATGAGGCGGCGCTGGCGCCCCGTCTGCGCATCGCTCATGACCATTTGCAGAAGGGGGACGGCGCAGGCGGCGAATTCACCGGCTGGGTACGCCTGCCGCAGGACTACGATAAGGAGGAGTTCGCCCGCATCCAGGCCGCGGCCAAGCGCATTCAGGCGGACTCCCAGGCGCTGGTGGTCATCGGCATCGGCGGCTCCTATCTGGGGGCGCGGGGCGTCATCGAGTGCCTGCGGTCGCCCAACTACAACCTGAAAAAGAAGGAGACGCCCAACATTTACTTCGTGGGCAACGGGCTTTCCTCCGACTATATGAGCGAGATCGTGGAGCTGCTGGACGGCGTGGACTTCTCCGTCAACGTCATCTCCAAATCCGGCACCACCACGGAGCCGGCGGTGGCCTTCCGCTTCTTCCGGGAGATGCTGGAGAAGAAGTACGGCGCAGACGGCGCGGCCAAGCGCATCTACGCCACCACCGACCGCCACAGAGGCGCACTGAAGGCGCTGGCGGATGCCAAGGGCTATGAGACCTTTGTGGTGCCCGACGAGGTGGGCGGCCGGTACAGCGTGCTGACAGCCGTGGGCCTGCTGCCCATCGCCGTGGCAGGCATCGACATCGAGGCGCTGATGGCCGGTGCGCGGGAGATGATGGACATCTGCACCGCGGCGGAGATGGACACCAATCCTGCGTGGCAGTATGCCGGTGCGCGGTACGAGATGTACCGCACCGGCAAGAAGATCGAGATCCTGGCGGCGTATGAGCCCTGCTTCCGGTTCATGGCCGAGTGGTGGAAGCAGCTGTACGGCGAGTCCGAGGGCAAGGAGGGCAAGGGCCTGTTCCCCGCCAGCGTGGAGTTCACCGCCGATCTGCACTCCATGGGCCAGTATATCCAGCAGGGCGAGCGGCATCTCTTTGAGACGGTGGTGCGCTTTGGCGCTTCCCGGCACGAGAATCCCGTGCCCTACGACGAGACGGACGGCGACGGCCTGAACTTCCTGGCGGGAAAGAGCATGGACTTCATCCGCGAGCAGGCCATGGACGGCACCCTGCTGGCCCATGTGGAGGGCGGTGTGCCCAATGTCACACTGTACACCGACGGGCTGGACGAAAAGGCGATGGGTCAGCTTATCTACTTCTTCGAGTATGCCTGCGGTCTCAGCGGCTATCTGCTGGATGTGAATCCCTTCGACCAGCCGGGTGTGGAGGCCTATAAGAAGAACATGTTTGCCCTGCTGGGCAAGCCGGGGTACGAGGAGATGCGGGCCGCACTGCTGGCCAAGCTGGGCCGCTAAGGCGTTTTGACCAAAAAAGGGGCCGGTTTTTTTCCGTTGCTATTTTCCCGTTGGTATGATATGCTACAAGCAGGAGTAAAGCCAGCTCCACTATGACAAAGGAGTGATTTCTTATGGTTAGACTGATCATGGGCGCGAACGGTGCAGGTAAGACGAAGCAGCTCATCGAGCTGATCCATGCCAGCGTGGACTCTGAAAGCGGCAGCGTTGTGTGCATCGAGCCCAGCCGCGACATGACCTACGACATCAGCTATAACGTCCGTCTGGTCAACGCCAGCGACTACAATGTGGATTCTTTTGACTGCCTGCGGGGCTTCCTGTGCGGTATGTACGCGGGCAATTTTGATATTTCCCATGTGTTCGTGGACAACCTGTGCAAGATCGCCGGCAGCAGCGATTGGCAGGCCGTGGAGAAGTTCCTGCACTGGCTGGATCGCTTCAGCGAGGAGAACGAGGTGAAGTTCACCGTCACCGTCAGCGCCGATGAGGACGTGGCCACCGAGGGCATGCGCCAGTACATCTGAGCCAGCTGAAAACGATAAAAAAGAACCGCCCGCGGGCGGTTCTTTTTTGCGCTTTTTGGGGACGCAGGGGAGGCTTCTGCGCGTTGAGCGGGTGTGCGCGGCTCAATAGAGGTAATTGCGGCTTTCCTGCCGGAACTCCGCCACACGCTTTTCGTAGCTGGCCATGGCGGCCTCCTCGAAGGCCAGGGCGTCGGAGGGGGCGTTCATCCGGCGCAGCAGCCACTTGCACAGCGGCGGGTTCAAAATCAGCAGCGGGCCAATGAGGTATGTGGCCATCAGGCCGCCGCGGCGGTAGCCCTCCAGCGGTGTGTCGGGATTCCGGCCTACGCCGCGGGTGACGCGGAACCAGCCGTCCCGCTCCGGCGCATCGTAGCTGTGGCCGAACAGGCTTTTGAAGCCCACCACGTCCATGTCCTCGAAAGAGCCCAGGAAGAAGCTGTTGTGGCGCTTCATCATCTGGTAACGGGCGCGGCAGGGCAGGAGACCCAGACCCTCGATGGTGTCGGCACTGTCGCTTTCAATGGCCTGACCGAACACGTCCAGGGCGTTGCCGGTGAGAAGCAGCAGCTGGCCCGCGTCCACGCGGGCAGCGATGTCTGCAGCGTAGGGCCGCAGGGCATCGGCAGCCAGGCGCAGGCCCTGCTCGGTGGTGCTGCCCATGAACACCAGCGTTACCTCCCCGTCCAGAAAGCGGGGACGGCTGTGGAGATCCGTTTCCACGATCTCCAGCGAGGGGCAGCAGCGCCGGAGGTAGTACACGTTTTGCAGGTCGCCGTAGAGGTTGCAGACCTCCGGAAACAGAATTTCAGCTCTCATTGTCCATCCTCCTTTGCCAGCAGCATCTCTTTCAGCCTCGCCTTTACGCGGAACGCCAGCGGCATGCCGTCCACACCGTAGAGGATATACACATCGTCGCCGGAGCGCAGGGGAAGCAGCTTCAGTGCCGCGAACTCATCCTCCTCCAGCCGTATCTTTTCATCGGGGATGCCGGCCAGAAGCAGCCGCAGCCGGTAGTCGTAGGCACGGGGACCGGCGCAGACCAGGCAGGTCACATCGTCGCTGTTCAGGAACTCGAAGTCCGTGTCGTACATCCAGCTGGGGTTTTCCGACCAGCTCTTCGCCACGCCCATGCAGTTCATCATCACCAGCAGCTCCTTCTTCCCGGGCTTGGAGCGGATGTAGTCAAAGTTGCGGGAGCAGGCCAGGGCGTTTTTGTCCTTGGACATCTGCATGATCACATTGACGCCGCCGATCTTCTCCTCCGACAGGCGGGAGGCCAGCACCTTTACCCGGGACAGGCGCTGCTCGATGTCGGCGTGGGACCAGCCCAGCTGGCGCAGGACGGCGATGACCGTCACCATGTTGTAGATGTTGTGGATGCTGTCGGCGATCAGGGTGTAGGGGTAGTCCTGCCCGCCCTCGCGGAGGGTCATGGTGCGGCCCGCCACGTCCACGCAGGTGGCCAGATAGTCACAGTCCGGGGAGTGGAAGCCGCAGTTTTCGCAGACGGCGCGGCCAATGTGGTGGTAGCGGCGGTACTCATAGCGCAGCGGACCGGCGCAGCGAGGGCAGATGCGCATGTCGTTCAGCAGGTTCTCGCACGCCGTCACGTCGGTGGGCAGGCGGTCGATGCCGAAGTAGACCCGGGGGTTCTCCGGCGCCACGGAGCAGGAGATCAGATCGTCGGCATTCAAAATCAGCTTGGACGATTTGGGGAAGGAGCGGGTCAGGATGTCCGCGATGTAGCCTGGGTGGGCGTTGCGCATGATGGAGTCGCGGAACAGATTGGTGACCACGATGTAGTCCGGCTTCACATAGGGGTAAATTCTGGGGGCGGAGCGCTCGTCTACCTCCAGCACCGCCATGTCGCACTTTTTCACGCGGCCCAGCAGGTCGCAGTTCCGGATGAAGGCGGTGGACACGCCGGAGACGATATTGCTGCCGGCGCGGTTGTTCAGCACGCGGCGGCCGCCGGCCTCCAGAATGTCGTTGAGCATGTTGGACACCGTGGTCTTGCCGTTGGTGCCGGTGACGGCCACGATGGTTTTGGGCTTGCCCACGTAGCGCAGAAAGTCGGGGCACAGTCTGACGGCAAGGCTGCCGGGGAAGTCCGTGCCGTTGTGGTGAGTGATCTTCAGCGCGGGGATGGACAGCTTGGCCATCCACAGCGCAAAGAGAAATCGCAGTTTACCCATGGTCATTCCTCCTTATCTCGATGGGTCTGGAGCCAGATCATCAGTGCGCCCACATCTGCCGGTGAGACACCGGAGATGCGGCTGGCCTGCCCCAGATTCAGGGGACGCACCGCGTCCAGCTTCTCCCGCGCCTCCAGACGCAGGCCCTGTATGGCACTGTAATCCATGCGGTCGGGGAGGGCGTGCTTTTCCAGCTGCTCGAAGTCCTCCACCTGCCGCTGCTGGCGGCGGATATAGCCCTCGTATTTGACGGATATTTCCACCTGCTCCCGCACCGCCCCGGGAAGCTCCGGCGCGGCAGGGTCGAAGGGGCGCAGGTCATCGTAGGACACCTGCGGACGGCGCAGCAGGTCGATGAGCCGCGCACCGTCGGCCACCGGTGCGGTGCCGCGGGCTGTCAGCAGGGCGTTGAGGGCGTCGCTGCCGGCCACGCCGGTGTGGGTCAGGCGCCTGATCTCCCGCTCTACGGCGGCGTACTTCTCCTCCACGGCCTGAAGCCGCGCATCGGACACCAGGCCGATGCGATGGCCAATGGGGCACAGACGCTGGTCGGCGTTGTCCTGCCGCAGCACCAGCCGGTACTCGGAGCGGGAGGTCATCATGCGGTACGGCTCCTGGGTGCCTTTGGTCACCAGATCGTCGATGAGGGTGCCGATGTAGCTCTCGCTGCGCTTGAGAAGCATGGGGGGCTGGCCCTTCAGGGCCAGGGCCGCGTTGACGCCGGCCACGAAGCCCTGGGCCGCCGCCTCCTCATAGCCGGAGGAGCCGTTGAACTGTCCCGCACCGTACAGGCCGGAGACGGTCTTGACCTCCAGCGTGGGCCGCAGGGCCAGTGGATCGATGCAATCGTACTCGATGGCGTAGGCGGGGCGCATCATCTCCGCGTGCTCCAGTCCGGCCACGCTGTGGAGCATCTGAAGCTGCACCTCCTCCGGCATGGAGGAGGAGAATCCCTGAATGTACATCTCCTCGGTGTCCAGCCCCATGGGCTCGATGAACAGCTGGTGGCGGGGCTTGTCCGCAAAGCGGACGATCTTCGTCTCGATGGACGGGCAGTAGCGGGGGCCGACGCCCTCGATGACGCCGGAGTAGATGGGGCTGCGGCCCAGATTCTCGCGGATGATGCGGTGCGTCTCGGCGTTGGTGTACGTCAGGTAGCACACGGCGCGGTTCTCCGGTGGCTGGGCCGTGGTGAAGCTGAAGGGCAGGGGGGCGGGGTCGCCCTCCTGTATCTCCATTTTGGAAAAGTCGATGCTGCGGCGGTTCACCCGCGGCGGCGTGCCGGTCTTGAACCGGCGCAGGGGCAGGCCCAGTGCCAGCAGGCTGGCCGTCAGGGCGTTGGCGGCATGCATGCCGTCGGGGCCGGAGGACTCGATGCACTCGCCCACGATGGTGCGGCCCGTCAGGTACGTGCCGGTGCAGAGGATGGCGGCGTGGACGGTGAATACCGCGCCGGTGCGCAGCACCACGGCGGCCACGCGGCCATCCTCGCAGCGGATCTCCGTCACCTCCGCCTGACGCAGAGTCAGGTTCTCCTGCCGTTCCAGCGTGTGCTTCATCACCTGCTGATATTTCCGGCGGTCCGCCTGAGCCCGCAGGGACCAGACTGCGGGGCCTTTGGCACGGTTGAGCATGCGGTACTGGATGCAGGCGTGGTCCGCCGCACGGGCCATCTCACCGCCCAGAGCGTCCAGCTCCCGCACCAGATGACCCTTGCCGGTACCGCCGATGGCGGGGTTGCAGGGCATGTTGCCTACCGCGTCCAGATCGATGGTGAAGCAGACGGTGCGCATGCCCAGACGCGCCGCCGCCAGCGCCGCCTCGATGCCGGCATGTCCGGCGCCGATGACGGCGATGTCAAATGTTCCGGCGTGAAACTCTCTCATAGTATATCCCCAATACGTTGTATATCCCCAATACGTTCGTACCTTATCAACCGATGGTATGCAGTCATTATATATGGTATGGACGGCAAGTGCCATTGTGCAAACCATCAAAAAATAGCAAATACAAATTGTGAGATATGTATAAAATTGGGGTTGCAAAGGGGATGAAAACGGCATATACTATCTGTGTAATCAAATGAAGAAAGGAGCGTGATAGTGTTATGATGAACAACTGGATCATGGGCGATCTGGACGATATGATCTTCGGCGACTGCCGGCAGCAGGTCAGCGAGCGGTAAACGTCCCACCCACAAAGGATGACCACCACGCCATGTGCGTGGCGTTTTGCTTTTTATGGGCGTTTTTTCGCCCTGTTCATACAAGATCCGCAAGCGAAAAAGAGACGCAGGCTGAAAGCCTGCGTCTCTTTTTTTGCGCTCATACGGCGAGGGTCAGGTTCGCGCCATGTTCTTGGCGGCCACCACATCCACGCCGGTGCCGCAGACGTTTTGCAGTACCACGTCGCCGATGGCGATGGGGGCCTGGACCTTGACGGTGCGGAGGGCGCGGGCCACGTCAAAGACCAACGCCTTGGGGATCTCGCCGCTGGTGCGGACCGGCAGCACCGGCAGGGCCGCGCCCTCGATGGCCACGGTACCGGTGACGGTGCGCACCGGCGCAACGCACTCCCTGCGGGCATACGCGTCGCCGCGGGGACAGGTGTTGCCGGTGACGGAGGTCACCGCGCCGTTTTCTACTTCGGCGGTGAGCTGGCAGCCCATGGGGCAGCCGATGCAGATCAATTCACGTTTCATTGTGCCTGCGCCTCCTCTACTACGAAAGTCACCGTGTCCGCACCGTCGGGGATGGCGGCGGGGTCAATGGGAAAGCTCTCCATTTCGCCGGGGGTCAGGATGCGCTTGGGGATGCGTTTGAGCAGCGTGTCCCCCGCATAGGCGCACAGCGCCGCGCTGCGGTAGGGCTGTCCCACGCGGAAGCGCACCGTCACCGGCCCGCCGCCCCGATGCAGGGACTGGGGCACGGTGTAGCGCACGCCGTTTTTGCCCTCCAGGCGGATGCTGTCGCCGCTCTCTGCACCCTCCAGCACGAAGCGGGCGGCGCTGCGGCCTGCGGCGGCCGCCTCCTGAGATACGAAGTCCACCAGATCGTGGACATGCAGCACGTTGCCGCAGGCGAACACGCCGGGCAGGGAGGTGGCCAGCGTTTCGTCCACCACGGGGCCGCCGGTGACGGCGTCCAGCGCCGCGCCCGCCTGACGGGTCAGTTCATTCTCCGGAAGCAGACCCACGCTGAGCAGCAGGGTGTCGCAGGGGATGTACCGCTCCGTACCCGGGATGGGCAGGCGTTTGTCGTCCACCTGCGCCAGCGTCACGCCGGTGAGATGCTCCTGCCCGTGGATCTCCACCACGGTGGTGGACAGATACAGGGGGATATCGAAATCGTCCAGACACTGGACGATGTTGCGCTTCAGACCGCCGGAATAGGGCATGACCTCCGCCACGGCTTTGACCTCCGCGCCCTCCAGCGTCATGCGGCGGGCCATGATGAGGCCGATGTCGCCGGAGCCGAGGATCACCACCTGCCGTCCGGGCAGATAGCCCTCCATGTTCACCATGCGCTGGGCGGTGCCCGCCGACCAGATGCCGGCGGGGCGGGTGCCCGCGATGTTCAGCGCGCCCCGGGGCCGCTCACGGCAGCCCATGGCCAGCACCACCGCCTGCGCCCTGATCTGCTGCAAGCCTACGGCGCGGCCGGTGACGGTGAGCACACGGTCCGGCGTGATGTCCAGCACCATGCAGTCCGTCCAGGCGGGGATGCCCCGCTCGTGTACGGCGTCGATATAGCGCTGGGCGTACTCGGGGCCGGTGAGCTCCTGATGGAAGGTGTGCAGGCCAAAGCCCGCGTGGATGCACTGGTTCAGGATGCCGCCCAGCTCGCCGCTGCGCTCCAGAATGAGGATATCCCGCAGACCCGCGTCGTAGGCGGCTGCGGCGGCGGCCAGTCCGGCGGGACCGCCGCCCACGATGGCCAGCTGTACAGTTTTCATGAGAGCACCTCCTTGGTGCGGCCCGCCAGCAGGCGGCTCTCGCCGCCGCATTTGGTCAGCTCGGTCATGGGAGTCCCCAGCTCCTCGTGGAGAAGCTCCAGCACCCGCGGCGTGCAGAAGCCGCCCTGACAGCGGCCCATGCCGGCCCGCACGCGGCGCTTCACACCGTCCAGCGACCGTGCGCCCCGGCGGATGGCCTCCCGTATCTCACCCTCGGTGATCTCCTCACAGCGGCAGACCACCGTGGCGTAGGCGGGGTCTCTTTCTATCAGCGCCTGTCGGGCGGCAAAGTCCATCTCACGGGGACGGGGGATATCGCGGCGCTCCGCGATGAAGTCATCTTTCTCCGCCGCGCCCAGCTTTTCGGCGGCCAGTCCGGCCAGATACCGACCGATGGCGGGGGCGGAGGACAGGCCGGGGGACTCGATGCCCACGGCCTCAAAAAAGCCGTCGGCGCTCTCGCCCACGATGAAGTCGTCGTCCGCGCCGTCCAGATGGGCGCGAAGGCCGGCAAAGCTGGTGATGACATCTCGCATGGGCAGGTCCGGTACGCTGCGCGACGCTGTCTCCGCCACGCGGCGCAGACCCGCCGCCGTGGTGGCGGTGCAGCCCTTGTCCTCCTGATCCTCCGCAGTGGGGCCCACCAGCAGGTTGCCATGGACCGTGGGGGTCACCAGCACGCCCTTGCCCATGGCGGAGGGAAGCTGGAAAATAGTGTGCCGCGCCAGGCCGCCATCGCGGCGGTCCAGCAGGCAGTACTCGCCGCGGCGGGGGACGATGTGCAGTTGACCCTCACACAGCTGGTTATGGAACGTGTCGCCGTGGACACCGGCGGCACAGATGACCGTGCGGCTCTCCAGCGGGCCGCGGCTGGTCTCCAGCAGGAAGCCGCCGTCCTGACGGCGGATGCGCTGCACCTCCGTGTCGAAGCGGAACTCGCAGCCGTTGGCGGCGGCGTTCTCCGCCAGCGCGATGGTCATGCCAAAGGGGCAGATAATGGCGCTGGTAGGCGCATACAGCGCGGCCACAGCCTCCGGCGACACCCGCGGCTCCTGACGGCGCAGGGCATCGCGGTCCAGGACGGTCAGACCCTCCACGCCGTTGCACTCACCACGGGCCTTCAGCTCCCCCAGACGGGGAATGTCGGTCTCGTTGAAGCACAGCACCAGCGCGCCGCAGCGGCGGTAGGGGAAGTCCAGCTGGCGGGACAGCGCCTCCATCATGCGGGAGCCCTCCACGTTGAACCGCGCCTTGGCGGAGCCCACCGGCGCATCGAAGCCGGCATGGCAGATGGCGGAATTGGCCTTGCTGGTGCCCATACACACGTCCTCGCCGCGCTCTAAAAGGCAGATGCGCAGGCGGTAGCGGCTGAGCCAGCGGGCCACGGCGCAGCCTACCGCGCCGCCGCCGATGATCACGGCATCATACATTGCGATTACCTCTTTTCCGGCGGACGGGGGAGCGCCCCGCCTGCCATCTCTTTACATACAATACTATAGAATAGCAAATACAGGGATACCTTGTCAAGCGGCCCCGGGAGAAAGAGAAAAAATGGTAAGTCTTAACGGCATTTTAACGCTTTCTTAACGCGATAGTGTGATACAATAGCGCCAGACATATAAAGGGGAGGGAGCGCCGGTGGATAAGAAAGCCTATCGGGACCGGCTGCGCAGCCAGGATAAGCGGGAGCGCACCGCGGCCAGTCTGGGTCTGCCCTACTCCGGACGGGATCTGGCCATCGCCTTCGGGCTGTATTTGGCGGCGGTGCTGCTGTGCCTGTTCCTGCGGAACATCGACCTGCACCGGGACACCAGCTACGTGGCGGTGATCTTCCTGCTGGACGTGTTCCTGACGGCCTACTGGACCAACGGTTATATCCTGGGTATCATCACCGCCGTGGCCGGTGTGTTCAGCGTGGACTACATATTCACGTATCCCTACTGGCACATCAGCTTCACGCTGACCGGATTTCCGCTGACGTTTCTGGTGATGATGACCATCTCCGTGCTGACGGCGGCTGTCACCAGCCGCGCCAAGCAGACGGAGACCGTCCGCCGCGAGGCGGAACGGGAGAAGATGTACGCCGACCTGCTGCGGGCGGTGTCCCACGACATCCGCACACCGCTGACCGGCATCGTGGGAGCTACCAACGTTTTGCTGGAGCAGGACGGCGAGCTGACGCAGGAGCAGCGGCAGCAGCTGCTGCGCTCCACCAACGAGGACGCCCAGTGGCTCATCCGCATCGTGGAGAACCTGCTGTCCATCACGCGCATTCACAATTCCGAGGAGGCGCGGGTCAAGAAGGCACCGGAGGCGGCGGAGGAGGTCATCGGCAGCGCCGTGGCCAAGACGCAGAAGCACTACCCTGACGTGGAGGTACATGTGTCGGTGCCCCATGAGCTGATGATGGTGCCCATGGACCCGCTGCTCATCGAGCAGGTGCTGGTGAACCTGATGGAAAACGCCGTGATCCACGGCGGCACCAGCCGTATCGATGTGACGCTGTCCCAGCAGGGGGGCAATGCGGTGTTCACCGTGGCCGACAACGGCAGGGGCATCCCGCTGCACCTTCTGAATAAGTTGTTCGACGGAGCGGCCCGCAGTGACCGCAGCAGCGACGGCAAACGCAGCATGGGCATCGGCCTGTCTGTGTGCCGGACGGTGGTGCTGGCCCACGGCGGGACGATACGGGGGGAGAATAAAAAAGACGGCGGCGCGTGCTTTACCGTGACGCTGCCCATGAAAGGAGACGACGATGAAGATTAAAGACAAGGTCCTGATCGTGGAGGATGAGCAGTCCATCAGCAACTTCATCTCCATGATCCTCACGGCCAACGGCTACGACACCATCATCGTCCGCAGTGGCGAGGAGGCCCTGACCATGATCGCCTCCCATTGCCCGGACATGATCGTGCTGGATCTGGGACTGCCGGACATGGACGGCATGGAGGTGCTGAAGTCCGTGCGCAAGTGGTCCAATCTGCCGGTGGTGGTGGTTTCCGCGAGAAATCACGAGCATGACAAGGTGGAGGCCCTGGACTACGGCGCAGACGACTATCTGGTGAAGCCCTTCGGCACGTCGGAGCTGCTGGCCCGCATCCGCACCGCCATCCGCCACACCCGCACCACCCTGTCCAATACCCAGATCGCCCAGTCCGGCAAGTTCGTCACCGGCGACCTGACCATCGACTACGACAAGCATCAGGTACTGATGCACGGCGAAAACGCCGGTCTCACCGTCAACGAGTACAAGATCGTGGCCCTGCTGGGCAAGTACGCCGGCAAGGTCCTGACCTACGACTTCATCATCCGCGAGCTGTGGGGCCCCAAGGCCAAGACCGACAACCAGATCCTGCGGGTGAACATGGCCAACATCCGCCGCAAGATCGAGCCGACCCCCGGCAACCCTCAGTACATCTTCACGGAGGTGGGCGTGGGCTACCGCATGCGGGAGGGCGACTGAGCGCCGCATAACAACCGGATCAAACCGGAAGCACCCCTCGAGGAGGGGTGCTTCTTTCTGATTTGCGAGTTTCTTTACAAGAAAAAATGCGGCGACGAAAATCGACACTTCACAGGGCTTTTATATGTTGTAAATAAAGGAAAATATGACTTTCGGGAAGCGGACGTTAAGAAACGTTTACTCTTATTTACAAGACTTTTTTCTCGCGGTAAGATACAAATACGCCCGCTGGGAAGGCGGGGGAAATCGTAAGGAGAGAAGATATGGAAGAAAGAAAAGGCTTTGGATCCAATTTCGGATTCCTGATGGCCGCGGTCGGCTCGGCGGTCGGTCTGGGCAACATCTGGGGCTTCCCCTATAAGATGGGTGCCAATGGCGGCTTCACGTTCCTGATGGTGTATATTTTCCTGGGTGTCACCACCGGTTTCATCGTGATGATCAGTGAGCTTGCCATCGGCCGTAAGACCGGCAAGGGCGCGGTCGAGGCGTACAGGATGGTCTCCAAGAAGTTTAAATGGATGGGCTGGATGGGTATCGCATCCGCATTTTTCATTTTGTTCTTCTACTGCGCGCTGGGCGGCTACTGCATCAAGTATGTCATTCTCAATGTGGGCGACCTGCTCAAGGCCGGTTTTGGTGCAAATGTATTTGCTGAGGCTGCGGCAGCCAATGGCACTTCCGTTGGCGCCGAGGCCTGGTCGGCTCTGATCGCCAACCCCACCGAGGCCGTTATCTATGGCCTGATCTTCGTGGCGCTGACCATGCTCATAGTCCTCGGCGGCGTGGGCGGCGGTATCGAGAAGGTCTGCTCCGTGGGTATGCCCGCACTGTTTGTCGCGCTGCTGATCTGCATCATCCGCGCCTGTACCCTGCCCGGCGCGGTGAACGGCCTGAAGTATATGTTTGTTCCCGGCTGGGCTGTTGCGAACGGCGTGATCGAAGAAGCACCCAACATCTTCCAGGTATTTGCCACCGCCGGCGGCCAGATGTTCTTCTCCCTGTCTCTGGGCATGGGCGCTATGATCACCTACGGCTCTTATCTGGGCAAGAAAGAGAACATTCAGAAGAACGGCCTGCTGATCGTTATCATGGACTCCATCGTGGCCTTCATGGCGGCTCTGTGCGTGCTGCCCGGCCGCTTCGCCCTCGACCCCAACGGCGATCTGGGCGGCCCCGGCCTGCTGTTCGTCACCATGCAGAATGTGTTCAGCCGTATGGGCGGTATGGGCCCGCTCTTCGGCATTCTCTTCTACCTGCTGGTGGTGTTCGCCGCCATCTCCTCCTCCATCTCCCTGCTGGAGGTCATCGTGGCGCACTTCGTTGACAAAGCCCGTGACGCGGGCAAGGGAGACAAGCGCAAGGTATATACCCTCATTGCTGCGGCCGCTGTCAGCCTGGGCTGCGTTCTGGTTTGTGCGGACGCACTGGGTAACAGTAACTTCTCGCCTGCGGATCTGCTGGGAATTGCGGAGCCGAAGGCCTGGGCTGCCGACTGGCTTGACTTCTGGGATGCCGTCTCGGAGGGCGTCATGATGCCGCTGGGAGCGCTGCTGATGACCTTCATGGTGGCCTATGAGATCGGTACGGATGTGGTCAAGGATGAGATCGAGCAGTGCGGCAACAAGTTTACCGCCTTTAAGTTCTACAACGTCTGCGTCCGCTATGTTGCCCCGCTGGGCTTGCTGCTGGTGCTGTACGGGCAGATCAAGCAGTTCTTCTTCTAAACAGTCTTAACGCGGATTCTAAACAGCCTTAACGCGGAATTAACGACAAAATACATACAAAATTCGTATGCCGGAGCAGCTTGCTCCGGCATACTTTTATGCGTTGACGTAACAAAAAGCCTTGATTTTACAGGGAAAATACCAGAAGCGGGGGAGAGGAAAATGCAGGTTTTCCCAAGCACGGAGCCTGAAAATTTGTGAGAATGACGGAAAAGCGTGTTTACAATTTGTTAAAATAATGGAATATGACGTTAAGAGGTTGACAATATCTTAACAGGCAGGTATGATGAGAGAACAATTTGTGAGGAGGTAAATCACACACATGGAAAAGAAAAGTACCAAAATAGCGTATTTCGTTGCGCTGGGTGTCTTTGTGGTGCTGCTGGCGATCCTCGGCTTCACATTCAAGGACGCTCCCATCATTGTGGAAGGCGCGGCCACCCCGTTCGCAGGCACCTTCTGGTCCCTGCTGCCCCCCATTGTGGCCATCGTGCTGGCCCTGATCAGCAAGGAAGTGTATTCCTCTCTGTTCCTGG
>ERZ772812.668-NODE-668-length-28887-cov-4.645984_pt1 | contig 28887 bp, 20 predicted proteins | sample MGYA00511343_ERZ772812 | MGnify/ENA primary metagenome ERZ772812 (study PRJEB29015, sample SAMEA2737706) | human gut metagenome | biome: human gut; feature: human-associated habitat; material: faeces | place: China | collected 2012 ...
TACCAATGACCATCAATCCATTGCCAACCGGTAAGCATGCGACCAGAGTCTCCAGTCATAAAGTAATACCAATGACCATCAATCCATTGCCAACCGGTAAGCATGCGACCAGAGTCTCCAGTCATAAAGTAATACCAATGACCATCAATCCATTGCCAACCGGTAAGCATGCGACCAGAGTCTCCAGGCTTCAAATAGTGCCAATACCCATCAATTTTCTGCCATCCAGTAAGCATATGACCATCGGAAAGGTCAAGATAGTACCAATAGCCATCTACTTTAACCCAACCGGTTTCGGGCAAACCGTCATCTCCAAGGAAATACCAATAATCGTCCGATCGTTTAGTCCACCCAGTCTTTAAAGTGTAATCTTCATTAAATTCATACCACTGACCATCAAGTATGCTGCTTTGACTCAAAAGTAGCCCTGTTTTCTGATCGGCGTAATATCTTTTATTTCCACAGATAATCCATCCGAATAACTTGTTCGATTCCAAATCGGTAAGAAAAACCCCGCCTGATTCGGAATCTGAAACCCAAATATAGAGCAACCGACCCATTTCGTCAGCGTATATTCGCTCACCTTCCCAGTCGACCCAAGTATCTATAAACGCTCTTCCCTCGCTATCAAACAGGTATTCTTCGCCGCCAATTTCTTGTCGTCCAACATACATGTAGGCATTATCGGGATCGAAATAATACCGTTTTTCATCAATAGTTTGCCAGCCGGTTAGGGCAGCGCAGCTTGGCTTAGCGCTAAAGTAATACCACTTGCCATCTATCTCCTGCCAGCCAGTTTTAGCCGATCCATTATCTCCAGGGGTAAGGTAATACCACTTATTTTCTATCTGCTGAAGACCAGTCCACATGTGTCCATCTTCAGGATCAAGGTAGTACCAGTCATTCTTGATCTTCTGCCAACCGGTTAACATAGCGCAACTAGGTTTCGAATCGAAGTAATACCACTGATTGTCAATCTTCTGCCAACCAGTTTTAGCCGATCCATTATCTCCGGGGGTAAGGTAATACATCTTCCCATCAATAGTTTGCCAGCCGGTCCACATGTGTCCATTTTCAGGATCAAGGTAGTACCAATCATTCTTGATCTTCTGCCAGCCGATTAAATACTCTCCACCTTTCTGGTAATACCAAAGACCATCCACTTGCACCCATTTGCTACCTAAATCTACATAATCAAAATTCATATCGCAGTTTCCGTTGATACCGTCAACATTACCACAGTCAGAAAATTGCCATATTTCGGTCCCAGATACACCACTGTCAGTTGCTTTGTTTTGACCTGGGTAGCGAGCCGCCCATTTATGCCAGCTAGAATTATCAAATGCCGAATCGGTTAGATAATTAGTCCACCAGTTTAAATTAGAATAAATACCAACTTCATAACCTGCATTAGAGATTACATTACAGAACGTAGTCGCAAGCTCACCTAGCTTTTTCGAACCAAGAGCCAATTGCTTGCTCTCCTCGAGATCATAAAAAATCGGATAGGCTAAATCGCTGGGTTCAAGCCCTGCCTCATTTAGCAGTCGCAAAACATGCTCGGCTTCACTAGTGGCACTTGAATCATTCCCAGTTGTATTCATAGCATAAGAATAAAGATAGATCCCTATATCTATTCCGTTCGCTTGCGCGCCTCTTACATTATTAATGAACTGAGTGTCGTCTTGATTCCTAAAATCACTCCCATAACCACATCGAATAATCGCAAAAGACACGCCGCTATTTTTTACTTTTGCCCAATCAATGGTTCCATTGTGATACGAAACATCAATACCAACACGCTTTACTCCACTGACACTAATATTTTGCCCGGACGAGCTAGGAGTTTCCTTGTATGTATATGAAGAAGTTCCATTTGATTTATACCAAGTCGCATACGAAAACGCATCAGGAGCCGCCGCAAAAGGCATAGGTGTATTCGGATCCACTGCTTCAGTTGAAGCACCTTCATAAGAATATATTTGCTCACCATCGATATAACGCCAGCTGTTTGCTTGGTCGTTTGCTTCAGTATCGGATGCTTCTATTGAAGCTTGATTGTTGTCGTTAGATGCCGTTCGAGCGTTAGAATTTACTTGCTCGTCACTGCCACTTACTGATGTTGAGGAACTGGAAGTAGAATTGTTTTGGCTACTGGCTGAAGAATCGGATGGATTTGTTCCATCGACTGGAGATGAGTCCGCTGTATTTTCATTTGTATTATTTTCGTCACTTCCAGCCTCTTCTGCAGTTGTTTGGGAATTAGCCTCATTTTCAGCAAATGCGATGCTTGGCGTAAAGGAAAAAACCAAAGCAAAGCTCAATAACACAGCAATTAGCTTGTTTGACAGCGTCGTAGTAGACATAGTGCTCCTTGTTTATTTTTTAAGCCGACTATATAGATCTAGTGACCCAGAAACGTTCATGCGATTTGCATTTTACAGAGGCAGCAAGATAAAAACAAAACTATTTTGGCGCAGGTAAAGATGAAGGGGTACGTACAACAAGCCAATCAATGAACTTTTTTAATCTAATGCTTTTATTTATCAATTCGCTTTTGTTTTAGCGTCTCATGTTTTAAATTAAAAAACGATTTATTTCGCCTAATAAAGGATTATTTCTTCATGGTCATTCAACCAAAACAAGTTTTATAATTGCTCTTTCATCGATCTCATAATTCTTTTGGCTCTCATCCCCTTTATTTGCTGGATTCCTTATTTGCTTATTTACTGGCCAGGGTTCATTTTTGGCGACACGCTATCCTCTCTTGCTCAAGCAACAGGACTCGCCTCCTATAGTAACCATCATCCATTTCTCTACACGATGCTTATTAAAGCGTGTCTAAAGATTGGCAATGTTTTAGGTATTGGGAACACGGGTGGATGCGTTATATATTGCCTAGTTCAAATGGGATTCAAGGCGTATGCCTTCGCTTATCTCCCCCCCCACATGTACCGACAGCCTTAAATGGAGTGCTTCATTCAATAACGCTGCGTTAGAGAACGATTTCTTTGAGCATTGGCTTTCTTTATTTATTCAAAACCCTCGCGTTTATTTTGAAGCATGGAAACTACAGACTTTCGGGTTTTGGACGGTTAATCAACCTGACGTTTATACGAAGCTTAATATAAGTGGTGGAGTACCGCGCAAGACCGTTGAGGCATATGCTGCCGATTTGGATGTTTACCAAATTAATGCCGAAAACAAGCTGGGGCACGATTCCTTACGTAATGTGTTTCCACAAGACAGCCGATCAATTCCAATAAGCGTCATTTTCTGGTCGGTTGCGTTCTTGTCTATTTGTTTATGTCTTAGCGGGCGAGCTCGCTGGGTTATTGCGTTGGTGCCGTCGCTCGCATTGCTGGGTACACTGATTGTCGCATCGCCCATCTGGTATTGGCCGCGTTATGGCGCAGCTGTTCAGTTCTTGATTCCGTTTTATGTGGCGTTGGTTGTGATGAGAAAACAAGATTCAAAGCCGGCAGATTCGAAAGTATCATCCCTTGAAGACACCTTATATAAATAAGAAACATGGTACATGTAACTACACGAAAGATGATTCCAAAGAAGCCTGATTTCAAAAGATGCAACTCTTCTATAAACGCCTCGTTGTCCGTCTCGGGGAGCAACTAATTTATCCGAAATCCGACGAAACTGGTCCAGTTGATGTTCTCTATGTTGTCGTATCTTCCTACTTCTTGTTTTTAAGGGTTACTGTTAAGAGTACTTGGTTCGGCAGCTCTTCAAAAAGTTCCGAAACCCGCTCCTCATGCAACGTAGACAACTTCTCCGCACGAAAAGAGTCTATTTATTAATTACGACTCTTCGAACACCTCTTTCGCAGCAGCGACAAATGCATTTTGTCCCTTAATAGTCGTATGGGTTCTGTCGGAGTCTAAGTATTCAGGATGATTCTTCGCAACGGCGTTCCAGTCGACAAGGTAAACATTAGGATATTCGTCAGCAAGTTTGGCATACAACTCGTTTGAAGCATCCACGAACGAAGAGGGACTATAAATGTTATAGAGCAAGATGCGCCTATCAGGCCCTAACGTATCAAGCAATTCGCGCACCGCTGCTTCATCTTTAGCTCCACCATTAGTACCAAAATCAACAATTACGTTTTGACGAACAAGGCCTTGCTCAATACCAGCCTTTACCACGTCAACACCCTGCGCCCACTGACGGCTAAGCTCTGCTAAGAAGTTGATGCCCTCAAATTCTTCTTCAAAACCAATCGAGTTGCCTGAAATAAGCGAGTCGCCAATCGCAGTAATAGTCTCCCCTTCAGGGATTCCCGTCATTTGAGCTTCGTCATAATTGGGAATAGCAGAAGAATCCTGCGACCCGTCTTCCGATGCAGTTTGATTCTGCTGAGCTTCTTGTGCCTGCTGAGCCTGCTGTGCTTGCTGCTGTTCGATCTGCAGTTGAAGCTGCGTCTTTTCAGGAGCCGTCGCAACAGAAACTACGGTCGCAATAATAATCACAGCGCAAACACCAGCTTGCACTCTGCCAACAACACCTTCACGAGCGCGATCGATTAGCTTTTTCAATGACTCTATGAATCCATCTTTGCGCAAAGGCTCTTCAACAAAGCGATAACTTAAATCTGCCGCAACAAACGAAATAAGCGCGAATAGCGCATCAACCGCTACATTTTGCGGCGTACCAAGAGCGGTCGGAATAAGAATGCGGCCAAACACCAGCATTGGCCAATGCCACAAGTAAATGCCATAAGAACGCACACCTATCCAGCGTAAAGGCGCAAGTTCCATAACGCGCGTAAAGAGAGTATTTGGTCCAATAATTACGCTTGCCACAAGGAATAAGCTAAACAAAGAACCAAGCACCAGACCAAACGGATAGGTAAATGCCGCAGTGTCGGGTACTAACAATACAATGAGAGCAAAACCTATCAAACCTACAGGTGCTAGTGCAGGTGTCCAACGCTGTAAGCTTAACCATTCTTTCGAAAGGGAGCCTTTCTCCTTATTCCAGATAAAAGCGAAGATGATACCCATAGCTAAACCAAAGCAGTGAGTATCTGTTCCGTAATATACACGCGTGTAATTATCGGGAGCGGCAAGAACACCCATCAACACCATAGAGAGCACAGCAACGGTAGCCACTATGGTTATCATCTGGGAATTCTTCAACTTGCGAGACAGTAGCAACAACATAAGCGGTGGCCAAATGATATAGAACTGTTCCTCTACCGCAAGCGACCAGAAGTTTTTAAAGAGTTGAGGATTGGCTTGGTCAAAATAATTCGAACCATGGATGATTTCAACCCAGTTACTGGAATAAGTTAACGCGCCAGCAACCTGCCTAAATGCACCCACAAGAATGTCAGGATAAATTATTGCGCCTAACGGCACGCAAATCAAAACGCACAAGACCAAAGCGGGAATAAGTCGTCTCGCACGACGAAGCCAGAAGTTTTTAAGCGTGAATTTCTTGTTCGGGTTTTGAATATTTTGAAGGTTGCGATAGGTGATGAGAAAACCTGAAATTACAAAAAATAGGTCAACGCCTATATAGCCCCCAATGAATTGGTTGGGAGAAATATGGTAAAGCAAAACTGCTAAAACCGCGATGCAGCGTAAACCATCCAAACCTGGCAAATAAGACTTGCCTAGCTTGCGAGCATCCTTGGGTGATTCTTGACTGCTTTTTGTACGAGCACTATGCAAAGACGCATCCGAAGAAGCGGCGCGGGATGTCGTAGTAGCATGAGAGGCGGCAGCTTGAAATGCGGAAGCATTATCGGAAGTAGCAGCCTGAGATGTCATAGCATCACGGGAGGCAGAAACGCGAGAAGCGGCAGCGCGAGATGGTCTAGCGGCATAAGGATCGATACCGCGAGATGATCTAGCGGCGCGTAGGCTTTCGGCATCTTTTGCGCTGTTAGCATTTTTGCTCATGTAACGATGATCTTCGGAAAACTCTTTAGTTTTCGGTTCGAGAGGATCGTTTGAGGCAAAATCGTGCAGCCCAATATCATCATAATCATCTCGACTTCGAAGATAATCTTGGGATCTTAGTGTGCGATTATCACGCAATGTCCTTCTACTGCTTTGGCGCGCAGGATATCGCGCACCCCCATGCTCTGAAGAATATAAGTGCTGGTCACGCGATATTCTATCGCGTGTAGACGATACTTCAAGAGAAGATTGGAAGTATTGGTCTTTACCTTGAAGGCTCCGAGAGTCAAGTGTATAAGGATCAGCTGTATTACGTGCCGAGCGCATTCCGTCCGATGAACGAGAGCTTCTATCGCGAAAAGAATCGACGCCAGTCCGCAATGAGGCTTGATGATTTTGTGAAGCGTTGTAATTTACGTGAGAATCTTGAGTTTGTTTGTCGTGCTGAGCATTTTGGATATCATGCGCCTGCCGAGATGCTACCTCAGCATTTTTGGCGTTCATTTCTCTCCAATAATCAAGTTGCGACGACACTACACAGTTCCAATTTTCACAAAATAACCAATATTTACAGCGAAAACAAATATATCACCTTAAGTCGTCAAATAGCTTGAGATTGTGTATATCTTCTTGACTTTGGTTTGATAGTTTGGGCTGATTATTTGCTTTCGCCCCACGTCGCCACTTACCCTATAGCAGGGTTTCTTCGTTTATTCAAAACTGGCACGTTTATTTTGAAGCATGGAAGCTACGAACTTTTGATTTTGGACAGTTAATTAGCCTGCCGTTTATACGAAGCTCAATATAGGCAAGAAAACACAGTGAAGTACTTCGGAGTATCACAAACTGCCACACAATATCATTAAGGTATATGCCGTCGATTTGGATGTTTACCAAATTAACGCCGAAAACAAGTTGGGCACGATTCCTTACGTGATGTGTTTCCACAAGACAGCCGATCGGTTCCAATAAGCGTCATTTTCTGGTCGGTTGCAGTCTTGTCTATTTGTTTATGTCTTAGCGAGCGAGCTCGCTGGGTTATTGCGTTGGTGCCGTCGCTCGCATTGCTGGGTACACTGGTTGTCGCATCGCCCATCTGGTATTGGCCGCGCTATGGCGCCGCCGTTCAATTTTTGATTCCGTTCTATGTGGCGCTAGTTGTGATAGGGAGGCAGCACAGTAGATCAGAAAAGAGATAAATATTATGTCGTGAAAATCCATGACAGCTTAATCTGCTGCTCGGATCTTTTTAGGATTCACAAATTATGCCATTGATACATTTGCACCATTTAAAATAGCTACTATATAAATATCCACTTCTAAACAAACAACTAAAGCAATTTAGCAACCCAATGTCTCATGTTAGGAATACACTGCCATGGCTACTCTTTCCTCAAACACTTTTGGCGGACACTGGTATTTCCCCTCTCTAGAAAAAGAATTCGAAGGGGAACTTGCCTTCTCTAATGAGCATAAAATCTTTTTTCTCCAGGCTGTAATTCCTTCAGACGAAATCATTTATCGAAAATTAAAAACATCAGAAATAGATTGCATATTTGGCACTTTATTCAATGGAGCCAAAATTCAGCTTTGCCAATGTGATGTTCGTCAAGCAAACGGAAACCCTTTATTTGGTCCCCAACGTTTTATCTTCATTCCCAATCTAATATTTGATGGACTCAAGGCTAATGCACTAACTGCTAAATTTGATGGCTTGCAATTTGAATTTGACGACATTGTCAGCTGGCTTGGATTGTCTCGCTTTAAAGATCATGGAGATACAGAAATTACTTGGATCAAAGAGCCTGACTTGGTCCTTGAAACTGATACATTTACCTTAACTATTGCGGCAACGCGAACCGGAACAATAAGCTTCATACCCTCACGAGAAAAGGTCTTGGGTCAGACTGCTTATTTTGTAATTCAGCCCAAGGAAAAACAGCTACTTAGCTGGTTCATGAATATAGCTGAGCTTATAAAGTCTTTCATTACTCTAGGAGTCGAAAGAAAGGTCTGCTATCATTCAATTTCCTATATCCATGAGTCAACCCAAATAACCCATAATGGCAAAAGCTACCCAAGACCACGTCCCTTATATCTAAAAGGACAGACAGGCCCTAACAGCAAATCAATCAATAATTATAATGACCTAGAATTTCTAGATTACTTATTTAGTTTCCATCATATTAAGGATAAACAGTCATTCTTTTCTAGTTGGATAACAAAATACAGCTTAATAAGACCTGTAGTTGATCTAGTAAATTCCTTATTCCTATATTCAGATATGCCCATTGAAGTTTTATTCCTGAACTTAATGCAAGCCCTTGAAACATATCACTCTAGATTCGTATGTAATAATCCCAAGCATTATTCAGACGTCATCGACGCCTTACTAGACGAATACCACAATCTCAACGGCCAAAAACGACTTCTTAGAAAAGATTACTATCTAGGTTTGGACGAAAAGGAGCTTACTTCAAAAACCGATTCTGAAAAAGCCGAAACTGCCAATTATGATTGCTGCAAAGAAACGCGTTCAGAACATATAAAGAAAATCTCTCTAAAAATGCGAGTACGTTATTTGTTCTCTGTTGGTGACTTCATGTTTCTTTCAACCTATAAAATGACCCAACAAGACTTCATAGACAAACTAGTAATCTCGCGAAATTATTACACTCATTACGATCCTAAAAAAGAGAGCAGATCTTTTACACGTGAAGAGTTGAAAGATGTTTGCCCAATTTTATTTAACTTGGCAAACTACTACATCCTCAAAGAGCTAGGACTTCCTGAAGAAAATTTGCATAAGATTTTCGGAAGGCGTTTTGATAGAGGTGATTAGCATGATTAATGCGATTGGTGTTAGTTCGCCTTTTAACACTGGCTTTTGCTGAATAAAATACGCACACCTTATTCAAAGCTAGGAGCTACAGACCTTTTGGGTTTGAGAGGCGATCAGTTTAATGTTCACTTAGTATTAAAACCAACAACTGAATTCCCATAATGCCACTTGAATAACTTTCGCCGATTTGAAAATATTAGGAATAAACACGAAAGCAAGTTAGAAGACAACTCTTTACACAATTCACTCTCAGAGAACTGTTGGTCGATTCTAATAAACGCAACTTGCTAACCAGTTATATTCTTACCTATTTGCCTATACCTGAGTGGACAAACTCACCGATTTTTTGCTTGAGTGTTGTCGTTGGTTTTGCTGGAAACATTGATTACCGTATCGCCCGATTGGTATTGACTGTGCCATGGTGCTGTTCCTGGCTACTTTTTATATGGCTTTGATCGCAATGAGAGGGTACTCTCTTGCTTCTGTTTTCTCCCAAAATAAACTGGTGCCTTAAACACTCAAGAGATTCTGGAGATTAATTCTTTACTCTACGATCCTTCGAAGGATCGTAAATTGCCTTTAAGCTCACTTTTACACCCATAACTTGAAATCTTTGTTTGATGTAATGAAATGCTACTTTGCTAAAAAACGGTAGATTGGGTATTTCAACTTTTTCTTTTGTAATAATTCCATAAACAACTTCGGCACCATCCAAATGAGATAGCTGAAAGTCTTGGGATTTGTTTATTTCTGCAATTTTCTTATTAGCTTTATCTAAAAAGTCCCTATCCCGCTTAACTAGTTCCATAGAAACTAGACCCTGATTAAAAAGATGGCTCATCACGCTAGAACCGCTGTATCTTTTAACGTGAATAAATTGATTGTCTTTAGTCAGAACATCGCAAAGCTCTATCTGACTTCTTCCGCCACCATAAACAATATTTTTGCGATCCATCGACAAAAAGTCCTGATTAGAATCAGACAGTGCCTTATTATATGCTGCTTCATCTTTCATATTTACATAATCTGGAAAGTTTAGATCGCATAGATTTGACGAGGCATAGTCGTCCGATATCTCTTTCGCAAAATCCTTTGATATCTGATACCACATTCCATCTGAGACGCAATACTGGTTACTCTCAAAAGAAAACTCTCCGTACAAACATCTATTTAAAGACCATGATTGGCTGTCTTCTTCTGTTTTACTATCCACGGCATAAACGCGTTTGCTTTTTAATTTCGAAAAATCCGACAAATCATTATTAAACACTTTGAGAACATCATCAGTCAAAATATCATCAACTAGGTCTTGTCTTTTAGAGTATCTAAAGCCTGCTATCTCTTCCCATTTGATATTCTCAGGGACTGCAAACCAAAGAGTAGGATCACCGCTTGTCAATAAGCGAATTGCCTCTTCTTCTAGTTTCGCAATCAATGTTTTGTCTTTTACCGGGGCTATTTGATCAACCCAAGGGAAATTTTCTTTGTATACGTCTTTTTTATAAAGACCGTAAATATCCAGCAGATATTGCTCTATAGATTTAATGTTAATCGGAGCTGTAACGCTCAACGAATCTGCGCCAGTAATTGATCCTGGCAATAAACTGTCTTTTTCACCAACAGCAGTTACTCCGTTTAAGAGGTCTTGCTCCACATTAATAGAAAACTCAGCAATCGATGATTGTTTAGGCATTTGTTCGCTGTTTTTTCTAGCATTTCCTGACACAGATGTCGTTCTTAATTGTCTTATAGAATTAGCTGACACATGATTTAAGACGCATTTAAGTCCAAAACGTCTTTCTATCGCTTCATCATTAATAAGCAAGTATCCATAGCCAAAAGAAAGTACAAAAAATCTTTCCTCTGTCTTTCCTTTATTCAAGTAAACCCGAACGAGCGCAGCGCATCCCACAGTCGACCCCATTAGCTGAGTTTCATCTAAGAAACCAACAAAGAAATCGTTTACCCATTTTGGTGTATAACCCGTGTTCTTCCTGATATATACCGTGATAGAATCTGTGATAGCATCGGTTCCACCGTTTGCTTTTTCGATTTTGATTATTTTTTCGGGTTCTATTATTCCTTCTTTTATTAAGTAAATAGAGAGTTTATTTTTTGTACGCTCGCCGTTATTCATACATGCTTCTTCCCCGATGTCTAAGCCAGGAATCTCACTAAATTAATTTTGTATAGTCCTTTTTCACTTCAAAACTCTATCAGGTTTAGACTCAATATATTGTCTATTTTTTGCCGTTGTAGCACAATTTATTGAGATTGAGAAAGGATAATTCCAGACTCAACTATCTTCGACCCGACAATGATCAGCTAACTTCTTACAAATGAGCATTACCATAAGATAGTTAAACCTTATTCTTTCTAGCGAAACGAGTATCTCATGGAGAATATAACCTGGAAAACCGCTATTTGGAATTTGAGCTGGGAAGATATCGATTCGAAAAATTACAACGTAGAGGGCAACTGTCATTTTTCTGGAGAGCAAGGTGCTTTTCTTAATATCCCCTTTGGTGATTTAAGTCGAACAAGACAGCTACTAGAAACCGGCCAATATACAGAAAATCTTGAAGCGCCACGATTTCCTTTCTTATATGGAATCACGCAAGACGGAACAAGATTGGTGCTTTGTAATGCATTATCGGTAGGCTCTGGATTTTCTTCCCCTGGTAGTTCTTATGAAAACATCGAAGCAGCAACTGCATTGTCCGCAAAATATGACATAGATCCAACAGCCCTAATAAGTTCCTTAGATTTTGAACTTGAATTCCTTAAAGAATGGATTGGAGTAACTTACCAATCTTCAAACAATAGATCAATCGTTCTTGATCTTGAAAAACAGCATAAAAGTATCCTGCTCTCATCCTCTCAAGATTCTAAAGTTGAACTTCGATATGGAATGGATTACTTCCAAAATACGACCTCTCAACTTACTATTCCTTATCATTGCTATCTCCATGTCGAATACTCTAGCGGCTTACCCCTTGATGAAATATGGAATAATGATGTTTGGAACCTTAGAGCAATGTTTGCTTTCTTTTTCGGCTCTTATCCTTCTATAACTTAGGCAAAAGCATACTTCGAAAATAACAAACTACCCGTAGAAATATTCCGAGCATCTTCTATCGCAAGACCTAATAAGAAAATCACAAATAGATGTCCTATCAGCTTCTCTGCATCAACGCAATCCAAGCTCGCAAGAATTTGGAGAGCATGGCAAAACTTCAACGATGACGAACGACTTGCTCCGCAAGTATTAACTTCTTTATTAGGTGATTGGGAAATGCCCCTTAACCTATTTTTCATAGCCTCCACTACCATGCTCGAATCACTTGCTCGATCTCATTCAAAAGACTGCTTAACAGAAGATGAATTTAAGATAATAAGCAAGCCGATTATGAAAGCAGCTGATAGCTCCATCAAAAACCGCTTGCAAGGTTTATTAGGTTTATTAAAGTACCCGAGTTATTCTATGCTTTTGGATGCTATTTATGAAGAAGGTAAACCCTGGAGCGAGCACCTCATTCAAGATTGGAAGAACTTTAGAACCACTCAAATCACGCTTCGTCATTCAGGCGCGCATGGGATTAAAAATACCAATCAACACCTTTTGATTTACAATCACTTTCAAGCTCAGATTGTCCTTGCTTACATCATTTTCATGATACGTCTCGGTTTTACTGAAAAAGAAATTGAAAGCTTTGAAAACTCAAATTTCATGAATGCATCACGATGGAGAATTAGACAACAGTATAGGAAAGAAGTGACAGTTACTTAGACACTCAAGCAAAAAACAAGTAATACCCTTCGGAACTCCTGCCACCCAACAAATGTCCACAAGATTCTTGAGCCCCCTCAATCCTGTATTATCAGATCATTTTCCCAGCTCGAAAGCCTTACCCCTTCCCATATATTAACCAAGTTTGAGAAAAGATAAGGCTTGCGAGCCCGAAGGAAACACTACAACTCTTGATGCGGATAAGAAAATCTATTAGTTTCTTTGCTCCAAGCCATGACTACGATTGCCAAGAAATAGTCAATTCTTTTTCTGATCAATTAGCAGAAAAAGAAGCTGATCTCCAATCAAGTCAGACTACCCCCCCATTAACGGCAAATGTAATCAGCGCGCACTATTCTGTAATGAATCGTTCGATCTTGTTCGTTTACCACTTGTCGATAATTATCCATGTCATAAGCTATTTGACCTGGTATATTACTATTTTATCAATACAAACTTTACAAAAGCAGTCTACGAAGGATACAGACATGACAGAAGACGACAATAAGCAAAATCACAGTATCGCGCCAGAATCATCAATTCCAGATTCCGACACCAACACTTCAAGTAATCCAAGCTCTTCTGAAGATAATCTTTCCGATATTCCGCAGCCAACCATGCCACCAAGCGAAACAAGCTCATCGGACTTTCCTCCTCCCGATCCGAACGAAAGAGTCTCACTTCCAACTAATAACGATACAAAGAATAAAACTAATCTCATAGACAAGATAAAATCAGCGCCTAAGAAAACCAAGCTCATAGCAGGAGGCGGAATAGCGGGGATAATTATTCTTGTTTTTATCCTACTGTTTGCCAATCATGTAATTTGTTTCCATGATTGGCAAGAAGCTACTTGCTACAAGCCTAAAACATGCGCTATTTGTGGTGATACCGAAGGATCTCCTCTAGGACACACGGTAGAAGAATGGACAACCGATGTAGAACCAACTTGCTCTCAACCAGGTGAAGAACATGGTAGCTGCATACGTTGCGGACTGGAAATATCACGCTCCATCGACACCACCGCTCATACCCCTGGCGAATGGAAAGTGACCAAAGATTATTCAATTAGTTCATACGGAGCAGTAATTCCAGGCACGCAAACTCAATATTGCTCTGTTTGCGGCGCGGAAATGGACACAAAAGAGTACACCACGGAACTCACCTTGAGTCAGACCAACGCTTTAAGACAAGCAGCAAACTATCTTGATTACATGTCGTTTTCTTATTCTGGTCTAATCGATCAACTTGAATACGAAGGATATTCGACGGAGGATGCAACCTTCGCTGTTGATCATTGCGGTGCGGATTGGAATGAGCAGGCTGCACTTAAAGCCCAGGACTATCTTGATTTCATGTCATTTTCACGCAGTGGATTAATTGATCAACTTATGTACGAAGGTTTCTCTCGCGAACAAGCCGAATACGGTGTTTCAGCAGTCGGCTATTAAGAGTTTCTATTTATCGCTCACAATCACTCGTAATTATCACTGACAGTTACGAGTGATAGAAGCACTTTTGTAAGTGACAACAAAAGAAATGCGAGAGACAGCGAAAGAGGAAAAGCTATATATGCAGGTCATATGACAATTCTCTTCTCTAGCGTTTCTCTCTCATCTATCACTCACACTCACTCGCAATTGTTAGTGAGCGTGAGTGACGATTGCGAGTGATGAAATTCCACAAATTATCGGTGCCGATATAAATAAGAACCAAGGACTTAAGATCTTAACTATATTATTTAGCGAAAAGCATGATCGAAAGAAGCAAACCACGACCGAGCTAGAATTAAGCTACATCTCAACTAGCCCATAGTCATCAATGTCTTGTCGTACATGGACAATGCGCCAGATCATCAAAGTTTCTTCATCGCGCGTATAAAAAATTCGATAGTTTCCTACCAGATAGGTTCTGTAACCTCTTACTTCTAAAGCTCTATCTCCAAATTGCTTCCCTAAATCCGGCATTTCACAAAGTAAACCTACCGCTTCCATAATCTGGGCATATACGTTCTTCGCTGCTTTAGACAACCCTTTAACCTCACCTATATAAATCCCAATAGACTCGTCATACTCTTTGCAAGCACGAATCCAATTGTCTTTTTCTTCTTTGATGATTTGGATCATGTCGTTGTATGCCGTCTTTGAAATTACCCCTTTGCCAAGTAAAAATTTGTAGAACTTTTTAAAACTTGCAACATTGGACTTTATCTGCGAAGGTGATGACCACATGTTACTAGTCCAATAGCAGTTTTGCACGTTCATGAATCAAATTTTCAAGTTTTTTCAAACGCCAACTTGGCCAGTTATAGCGTGGATGCTTCTTGAATGAAAATTCCAGCAACCCACGCACTTTCTCTTTCTGTTTTCTCCCCATGCTCTGCTTTGCTCGGCCGATAAAGTCATCATAAGTACGAAGTAGAAGCGCCTGAACGTAGGTCTGAAATTCCTCTTCATTTTCAAAATCACTCTCCAGCGCAGAATATAGAAGAGACATACCATGGTCAAACAAAGGCGCTGGTGAAACTATTTCGTTTAGTTTGTTGTCTACCAAAAAACCAAAATTTCCGAAATGACGATCGGTATTCAAAATAATCGCATCGAGCACCAGCATGTCCGAAAAAGCTTCCTCGAATTCATCGCCAAGATCCTTGCAATACTGTTCGACAGCATCTATCCCGCCCGAACTGATTAAACGCCCTGCACTAATAAAGCCATAACGCTTACTAGTAAAAAGCTCGCATTTTGAACAGAAATGACCTTTCCAAAGCGTTGGAACATAAGGGACACAGTTTACCCCCATCGCAGTCGCAACCTGAGAAGCATAGTACTCCGCATAGGGCTCATTTCCAGAATTAGCAAATCCTACTGATCCTTCTTTAAATAGGTAAACTTTCCCATTTATACGACGCCAACATTTTGCAAGAGCGCCATTTGTAGTAAGTTCCGGAGTCGATGCGAACACCGAAGATACTTTACTGCCAACCCCCGTGAAAGCAATGTGCCCCAGGGTATTACTAAATCGATTATCGTAAAGATTGCGCTTATCAAAAGTGGATGCATCATTTTCGCGCACCACCCAGTAACAATCGTTAAGAGAAAGCCCTCGACATATCGCAATAATTCCAGGAATATCTCGCTCCGACAAACCAAGCTTTGCCAAAAAACTCTTCACATAGGCTCTATTTGAAGGAATAGCTCGTTGCGAAAGCCAGCGTTTCAAGGGCTCTTCAAGACAGTCTAGCGAATGAGCGGGATTTTTTTTGAGTTTATGCCGTCTGAAATATGCCAATCCAATGGCAATAAAGAAACAACATCATCGTAAAGGCGAAATATCTTCACCTGTAACGTGCTATTTTCCCGTTTCATCTCAAAATCAAGCAATGGTGTATCGAATAATTTTAATGTGAACACAACACTCACCTTCGCTATTCGCTACTTCTTGCATAAGGGACTGATATTCTACATTGGCGCACAAAAGAATATGTAAACATTATGCACGACAAAGCAATTAACGAAGCGATTATTAACTCAGTATCCACATCAATTTGCTTGCTCAAACCCACATCAGCCACAACCGTATCGGCCACAGCTACATCAACACTTGACTTTAGGTTTGCTTCCGTACCTTACTCACCCGCTAAATCTCTCTTTGATCGCAGCACGGGAATATCGTCCAAATCTTCACCATGCCAGCAACGAATAGCTCCCTTTTCTTCCAGTGCAGAAATCTCCTCGGCAGAATATCCCTTATCACGCAAGAAGCGCTCGGTATGATATCCAACAGGCTTGCCAAGTACCAGCGGCGGATCGCCATAACTACCGAAACGAAGCGGTGCAGTATTGAAAACGCGCGGTCCGAAATCTTTGCTCTCGTATCGACGCAACGCATCGTTGTCGTACGCCTCTTCATCAGCCAAAATATCGTCGTAATCAAATAACTTCTGATGAGGAACCTCTTGCTCTAGCATGATACGATCCCACTCACCGTAATCTTTTCGTGCATATCCTTCGCCGATCTTGGAAACCACATATTCCTGCAAACCATGCTCTGCCATTGCCGCAAGAGTAGTGATCCGATCATCTTCAATCAGCTCATCCAACCCCAGCATTTGCATCATGGACGCAAAATAGCGATTGTAATCTGGCAAACAGATCAAAAACCATACGCCATCCCTGGACTGGTACGTGTTGTTGAAAGGATTGTTCGCCCTCGCGCGGCTTCCGGGATATTGCGCGCCGAACTGACGTGACTGAATACCATGCGAATGGCCCCACAGCGCCACGTGATACAGATTCGTCGTCACCTTATTACCCACGCCGGTACGCGTGCGATCAAACAGCGCCGCCACAATACCACCAGCGAATATTGCCGCCGCATTAAAATCGCCAAACCCTTGAGGTGCTGTCGCAGGCGATTCTCCTGCCTGGCGAAATACCGCATTCACGCCACCGCGCGATCCCCAACAGACCGCATCGTATCCTGGTTCGTCGCGCATCTCGCCGAATTCGCCATAACCGCGCATCTGAGCCCAAATAAGACGAGGGAACTTTTCGTGCAGTGTTTCGTAATCCAGGCCCATACGCTTTAACGCCTTGTCACGCACGCCATTCACAAACACGTCCGCAGTCGAAAGCAGATCCATAAAGATTGCCATGCCCTCTTCGGTTTTCAGATTTAAGCTGATCCAATCTTTGTTGGCGTTTACGTTTTCGTAGGTAGGGTCGCATTCTTCGGTACGTTTACCACCAAATCCATAGCATTGCGTACGTTGCGGATCACCTGCGGGATTTTCAACCTTGATAACCTCGGCGCCCATTTCTCCTAGGCACCGTACCGCAGCAGGAGCTGCCACCCATTCCGCCAACTCAACAACGCGAATGCCCGACAGAGGACCAAATCCCTCAAATTCTTTCGATGCGTACATGGCTTCCCCTCTCCCTTGAACAAAGCCTCAAATTCAATATCGCGTATAGACTGCGACAGCTGAAGCTGGACGCAGTCAAGTTGCAGCAAGCTGAAACAGCCGCAAGCACAGCCAAGGCTGAAACCGCAGCGAAGGCCACAGGCACACCAAAACCGCACGCAACCAAGGTTGCAACCGCTGCCGCAACCTCGCTTATCCCCGTTATCACTAAGCGATATTGCTTAGGTCTTATTTTGGCGTATTTTATCTGCAGTTTTAAATGTTTTTAAAAAGAGATTCATTCATACAAGAAAGAGAAAGCGTTGCCGCCCCGACAGAACGCCCGACAAACCAACGCCAACACTAACACTCAATTTCAGCTATTCTTGCCTCGACGGCATCAATCTGAGGTTGAATCTTAGCAGTAGCAGTTTCAACTTGTGTTTTAATCTGGCTCAACTTTTTCTCAACTTCTTTGAGCTGCTCGTTTACCTCTGCGCGCTTAAAGAATTTATAGGGCTTCAACTCCGCTAACTGCTTTTGCAGTTCATCATATTGCTGCTGATACAGTTTTTCGTTCGACATGCCCACCACGTCTGCCAGCTGCTTGCGCAAGGTTGAAAGCTCATCCTGCAGAAGCTCTTTTTCCTCTGCCGCTGAAATCTCCCCTGACTCTACCCGAGCACGGTATGCTCCCATGCGCTCCTCTAGTTCCTTTTTCGCAGAAGCTAGACGACCCGCTTCTCGCTCCATTTCCTTTTCAGCGCGCGATGCGAGAGCCTTTCTGAAAGTTTCACCATAAGGTTCTTTATGATTGAACGTAGCGTACGAAGTGTACACAAGTCTATCGTTTGGCATGATTCCCATTTTAGAGCGCGTACAAATATTGCTGCACAGCGTGACTTCACTCTCAATAAGGCCTGGAGTCAGATAGGGAATTTCAGCCAACAAACGCTTCCAATCCATCATTATTTGATGGGTCTGCTTTGCTCCCTGATATGAAGGCATCATTAAAGCAGCTTCGAGCCGCAGCGAAATTTGACGCTTACGCGCTGTGTATATATCTGCTGCAAGATCGTATTTTTCTTCTTCTGGTGCAAGACCTAGAGCGTGTTTGATGGTTCGCAGGATGTAATCAGTATCAAAATCGTACAGTTTTGAATCCCACCCGCCGAATTTTCCGAGCAGTTCCCATGCGCCTCTGTTCTCGGGCTCAATTTCCAAAATCTTATTACATAACTCAATAACAGTCTTCGAGTCGTCGCTTTCGTAAGCCTCGTTCGCTGTAATAAGAAGCGCCGAAGTTTCCGTGGCACCCTGTGCTTTTTTCTCAGAATCCCCCTCTGAGGACTCAATCATTTCACCTGTTGAACTTTGATTTTCTTGCATCATAGTATCCTGCCCCATACACAACGAGATAAAGCTTAGACAAGGCATATTCTTTAGTAAAACAGCCGCCGTAAGCACCCTCGGCCCCTCAATAATCAGGGTGTTTTCCCTCTAGCAATAAGCGGTAAAACCAGAATTTTTCCTGGATATGCATACACCTTTTCATAAGTTTAGTCTTAGCCTCGACCATTCATTCTTGCGAAAAATGTTCTTTACTTATTCAGTATTGGTATAAGAGCTCCTGCTTTGTCACACTAAAATAAAAGTAAGTATTATTGAAGATTTTTATAACCATCATTTATATAACTGAATACCTTGTCCCCCATAACGATTGAGATGTTTTGCCATGGAAATGCAGCAACTTCAAAATTTTTACGTCATCGCTCAATGCGAAAGTCTCACAAAAGCGGCTCAGCGACTTCATACTTCTCAGCCAAGTTTGTCTCGCAGTCTGCACTCCCTAGAAGACGAATTGGGTGCTCCGCTTTTTGATCGCGTTGGTCGCAATATTGTTTTAAACGACACAGGACGCTTTGCACTTACCAAGATTCTTAACGTGCTGAATTCTGCAGAATCGATCAAGCTCGACGTTTCAGAATTCATTCAAAGTAAGAATTTTTCTGTGGATATCTATTCTCCTGTTCCCATGGGCTGCTTCGAAGAGATCATCATTGGGCTTAAGGAAGAATACCCTAATGTCCGCCTGCGCATGGCTTCTTGGCATTCCGAAAAACTCAAGAATGTTCAACCTGACATCACTTTTTTCGCGAGCCCTCATACGCACAAAGAGCACAATTATCTCCTCCTTGGCGAAGAAGAGGTCTGTGTTGCGGTGGCTAAAACGAATCCACTTGCAAAATACGAATCTATCCCCTTGATCGCACTGTCGAATGCGGCATTCGTAAGTACATTATTCGACTCTCCGTTCTATAAGATTATCTCCGAAATGTTCAATCAGGCAGGATTCGAGCCTAATACCGTAATCGAAGACCAGGATTACAACCGCGTTATGTCTTTTGTTGCGCATGATTTTGGCATTGCCCTAGCACCTTCTATTACTTGGCTCGGAAGATGGAGTGAACAGATCGCCACTATCCCTTTAAGTGACATCCATCGCAAACGTTACCTCTATCTCAAATGGCCCGAAAACAGCGTAATGGGATGGGCAACCCTTCGTTTTAGAGACTACGTTGTTAAACACTTCAATGAAAAGTATGGATTTACTTGCGGCGTTGCTGCGCCTACGTCACCGTCCGCAGAAAACAAAAACGAAAGTGATTAATTTCTTATCCGCGCACATAACACCAGGTGAATTATAGAAACACTTTATTAAAGCCCCTCTCATACTTTATAAGAGACGGGCTTTTTTCGTTTTAAGATAGAAGCAGAAAATGGCATTCGAATACAAAGTGGCAGTTGGCTACTTTTGACGAAGAGCTCTGTTAACTTAAGCGACATCGCGCGCTTTACACGAAGAGCTCTTTTTAACAAGAATTGGTCACTCCTGCACTGATTAATAATTCACCATCTCCCTTTATCCCCCTTCATTTATACCAGGCTAGCCCCTCTCTCTTTTCTTTTTAACTAGCCTGGTATTTTAATGCTTCGTTTATCCCCCATGCGCTTAGCAAAGGGCATATTGCAAGGCGCATTAATGCAGACATTCCGCGTTTTCAACAGGCTTAAGCCATGAAGAACTGAACTGAAATTGATCCAAAACAAAAGCACGTTTAAACCAATCCAAACGAAAGCGTACTGGGGTTGGCCCAATACCGAAATGCGCGGAGAGCAATCCGTAACGGAAAGAGCTACACCTGGAATCAATCCCTAAAAAAGGAAGAACTGCGCTGGAACAATTCCAACGCAGTTCTTTTAGAGAGAGAAAAGCCGTAGTACAAAACTTGTCGTTCAAACGCTACTTTTGTTGCAACCTGTCGTTTGATTGTTTTATCCCAATCTCACGTAGCAAGTTGCAACTAAGTTACGCTTTCACTATTTATGACTCATTCGTCTTCTGGAGCTCAGCTACCAAAGTGTCGGAAAGGCCGTCAGTCTGACCAGAGATGTCAGTGTAGAGAGCCTGAACCTGCTCGTTAGCAAGAATGCCATCGAAGAAGGACTGGTCATACTCGATAACTTCCATGCCGCCGTCGGTCAGCGTCTTCAACTGTTCGTCCTGCATTTCGAGCATCTTAGGCTTCATAACTTCGATTGCCTGATTTACAGCCTGAGTCAAAGCTTCCTGGTATGCAGGATCCAAAGAGTCCCAAGCTTCCTTGTTGATGCTGATGTTGTTTGCATACAGAATGTGGTTGGTCATTGCCAGGTAATCCTGAACTTCCTGGAGGCTAGAACCAGCGCAGGTGTCAATAGCATTTTCCTGAGCGTCTACCGTGCCATTCTGAAGAGCGAAGTAAACTTCAGCCCAAGCAAGTGGGGTAGGTTCTGCACCAATTGCCTGCCAGAATGCCATGTGGTTTGCATTTTCCATGGTACGAATCTGAAGAGCACTAAAGTCTTCGATGGTGTTCAGAGCCTTGTTAGAAGTGGTCTCACGGAAGGTGCCGTTCTGGAGGAAACCTAAGTTGTGAAGACCAGCTTCCTCGAAGGAAGCCTCTAAGCCCTGAGTGAACTCGTTGTCACCATTAAGAACAGTTTCGATCTGTTCTGCATCATAAGTAGCGAATGCCATTGGGAGGTCGAATACTGCCATGTCAGGTACGAAAGATACCATAGGAGCAGGCTGTATAATTACCATCTGGATGTCGTTGGACTGTTCCTGACGGACCAAGTCAGTGTCGCCGCCGAGTTCGCCAGTTCCATGATAATCAACAGTCAGCTTGCCACCAGTAATTTCATTTGCCTGATTAGCAATTTCCTGGCCCAAAAGGTTACCAGCAGAATCCTTTGCAGTAGAGTCTGCAAGGATCAAGGTTACCGGCTCAAGATCAGCATAAGCGTCGTTGCTGCCGGATGAGCTTTCAGAAGAGCTATCACCACTGCAGCCCGTTAGGCCCATTGCCAAAACGAGCGCAAGTGCTGATACGCCGATAAAAGCTAGAAACTTGTTCAAAGCTTTTGAGTGCAATTTTGCTTTCATTCCCCTCAATCTCCTTCCAAAAATCTTTTCTTATAACAGAGCGTTTTGTACTTAGCCCAGATAAAGCTTTTTTAATCCTGGTGCTCAAGCTCTTTGTCTTGAACACCAGGTAATTCAAATTCCTTTTCGAGTAACTACTGACCCAGATAGAGGAATGTAGAGAACCAAGGAATGTACACAATCAGTAGCAAAGCGATCAAGAACGAAATAATGAATGGAACGGCCTTGGCAGCGATATCCATTGGCTTTTCGCCAGACAGGTTCGACACAACAAACAGATTGAGTCCGAATGGTGGTGTTGCCAAACCAATTGCCAAACAGCAAACCAGGATTACACCGAAGTGAACTGGGTCGACTCCCAAAGCCTCCATTGCAGGCAACAGGATAGGAGCCAAAATAATGATTGCGGGACCCGTGTCCATAACCATACCAAGAATAAGGAACAGGATCATGCAGAAGGTCAACGCAATCCAAGCTTCACCGAAGGTAGAAGTGATGAAGTTGGTAATCGCAGCAGATGCGCCGGTAAGAGAAAGAACACGACCAAATGCTGTTGCGAATGCCAGTACGAATGCCAAACCGCCATACGTACGAACAGCCGTTACCATAATACCCCAGATATCTTTAAGCTTAATAGTCTTATAAACCCAAAGAGAAACAATCAGAGCATAGAATACGCTGATACATGCAGCTTCGGTAGGAGTTACAAAACCTGCATAGATGCCACCCAAAACGATAATGGGGCAAAGCAGTGCTGGGAAACTATCAATGAACAGATGTCCAAGACCCATGTCGTGGAGCTCCTGCATTGAAGAATCAATAAGCTCACGGTTTTCACCTTGACGCTTGCAGTGAATTACACAGTAGATCATCAGTACAAGACCAATGAGAATACCAGGAAGAATACCACCCAAGAACAAGCTGCCAGTGGAAACACCTGTTGCGAGAGAATACAGAACGAATGGAATCGAAGGCGGAATAATTACACCCAAGCCACCGGCGACTACGATTAAGCCAGAACTCCATTTACGTTCGTAACCTAAGCCAACCAGGAATGGAATACACATAGAACCTACTGCAGCTGCTGTTGCAGGACCAGAACCTGAAATAGCGCCATAGAACAAGCAGGTAATAACAACTGCGCAAGGTACACCACCAGGGAAGCGGCCCACGAAGTATGCAAAGAAGTTAAACAGTTTCTGAGAAATGCCACCTTCGGCCATAATAATACCGCCAAAGATGAACAAAGGTACTGCCAAAATAGGCGTTGAGTTAGCACCAGAAAATGCGTTGGTTACTAACTGGGTAACATTGCCGCCAACACCCGTAATCCAAATAGGAGCTAAGGAGCCCGCGATCATTGCAATAGCAATTGGTACAGAGAACGCGAGGACGACAAGAAATACTACAAATACAAGAATTGCCGGCATTATTTATCCCCCTCCTTGCCCATATTACGAATTGCTTCCGTATCAAAATTGCCTGATTCGAGCTCGAATTCAGTCTGCTCTTCGATGGTGCTCTTAGGCTCAACATTGATGTGCTTGATGTGAATAACAAACATTTCGACACTGCGTAGCGCACCAAGAATAAAGCCAACGAGAACGATGAGATACATAATCCACATGGGGAGAAGCATTGCGGGAGAGGTCTCTCCGCTCTCTACGATACGCATCAAAACGGTTACTGCCGCGTTGGTAAGAACAGCCATCATCACGAACGTAATAACATCAACAATTACGTTGATGATGTTACGAACTTTCCACGGCATGATGTCCACGAGAGCAGTAACTCTCAACATCGTTTCTGTACGGATGGTATAAGGCAACGAAAGGAACACTGTTGCAATCCATAGGAAGCGGCACAGTTCTTCTGGCCACGTTAGGACTGGAAATGCGGGCACGTTACGACAAATAACTTGCAATAAAGTAATGCATGAAATTAGAACAAGGAAAACAATAAGAATGAATTCCTCAAAGTGCTCGTCAAACCACTTAATGACTTTCATCCGTTTTTTCACCTCCAATTCATTGATGGACAAAATTGAAGGTAATGGCGCATCAGACACCTTGAAAAACTCACCCTGCTAAAAATCCCCTAGGTAAATTTTTCGGCTTAGGTCTTCCCTCCATGCCACAGCGATGACTTAACCCTTCTGGAATAATCTGGTGCGCCATTCCCTCTCTACAACGCGCACCGCTGTAACCTCGCTTTTTAGTATAATTTCGCGTCTGGTCTGGTATTCCTCCAAAAAAAGGGAGTCCTTTATTCATGGGTTGCATAAGTTATGCATTACTTATGGATATATAACAAAAATGGTATAAGAACATGTTCAATAAACGCTTTTCGTATGGTTCTATGAGGTAGATTCATAGATTAGTTTCTCTCTCATGCATTGCGTTAATCGACGCACTATCTCATTGAGCTCAATGACATTGAGTTCGATGAGACCAAGCTGGGAAATTATGGAAGGCCTTCGCTCAAAGACGAAGTTTCGTAGATGAAAAACCAAGCAAAGCAGGCGCACAAGCTTTCGTGAGTAGTCGGACTTTAGCTCGACACGAACTTCCAAAGATATGAGAACTTTCGTAGTCGCAAAATATTATCCATCCGCATAGCGAATGATTTATTGTTTCGGACGCTTCGCATCCTCACCAGGCTAAAGCCATCAAAAAGAACGTAGCCAAGCAAAGCACAGCTACGTCCGATAACCCTACTTACACTAATTTACTTCCGTGGTTCCATATTACTTCCGTGGTTCATGTTGCTTTCGCGATTCCATATCACTTCCGCGATTCCATGCCGCTTCCGTAATCCCATGCTACTTTCGCGATTCCATGATTTCCGCCAGGCCTTGCACGCGAGTCTCAAACTGCGCCTGACTAAATACTCGAGGATCAGCTTGGTCGGCATCAAAAGTGGTGTATGGCAAACCACGTGAATGCTCTAACTGACGCTGCATTTCAAACATGATGCCAACCCAAGGCTTACAGCTACGCATCACATTGCACAAAACTCCGTCGCAATGATAATCATCAATCAGCCCTAAACGATAATCTCGTCCGAGTTCGATACCTGTCGCGTTGTTGGTTTTCGCGTAGGCTTCACATAAGGTATAGAGATCATTAAAGGTTACCCCATAGTTTCCGCAATATGGGGGTGCCCACCAAATTGATACCATTTTCCGCAAGCGTCTCCGAATTGCTTCGCAGATAAGGCCAACAGCACAGACCATCAAATAGGATGCGATATTTTTCTTCTCCCTTAAAAGTGCTCTCGCCCGATATGATTTTTTTTTCAGCTCTTCTATATACATACGAAGTACTTCAGTGGTTTCTTTCCGACCGCGCGCGATTACCATCAACGCCATGAAGTTGTACGCATCAAAACCACTCACAGGTGAAGGGACTGTTTTTCCCATCAGATCCAGCGCCTCTTGAAACAAGCGACCATTTTCGGCGGAAATTTCCATAACCTCTTGGAATTTATCGTAATCAAATGATTTTCCGCTTATTTCTTCGAGCTGCTCAACAATGCCCTGCACCTGCTTTTTCATATAGGTGATCTTACTTTTCTTGTAATACCCATCGGTGTTGTAGGGGACATCAAACATAATGAAAGGAATATCGAGCTTCCAAGCTAAATTCTCATACCATTTAATTACGGTGGTACAAATATTATTGCCAACGCACAAGAAATCAGGCTCTGGGATATCTAACCCAAACCCAAAATCTTCCTCGCGCTCGATAAACCCTAAATTGATACGCGCGTAGGAGCAAAGGTCCATGGAGTAACCAAGACCTTCGGCTTTTTCACAAAAGGGAATCGCGCCTTTATGAGCCGCAACTGCCGCCGCATGATTTTCGGGATAAATTACATTGAGATCGAAAACTTCGAATAACTCTTTTATAAAGTTTGAGGTTGAATACCCTACTGGTTTTCCCGCTGCTTTTGCATCACGCACTTCTTGGTACAAGTCACCGGTAACCTCTTTCATTCGTGCGCGAGCGGGACTGTAGTTTTTACTCTTTTTATCAACCATGAGAACATCTCTTTCTTGCTTGTTTGATCTTGGTCGTGCGATTTCGGTCGCTTGATCTTGGTCGTGCGGGCTTGTTCGCTTAACCTTCGCCACTTCGCCTTGGTCACCCCATCTTGATCGTGCGGGCTTGTTCGCTTGACCTTCGAACTTACCCGATCATTTCAGCGAATGCCTGAATGCGCGTGGTGGCCTGTTCATTAATATGATCTTGCTGAGCGGTCTCCAAATATAAAAGTGGAACATCGGCATCGGCGAGTTGCTTTTTTATGACAGGGAAATCATATTCTTCCTCTTCGCAAAACTTCGTCACATTGATAAGGGCGCCATCAGCGCTGCGCTCTTTTGCCAATGCCGCCAGTGTTTCTCCTCGCTGTTTTGTAGGGTTAAGCGCAACCGACGTGTTTTCGATATCGAGCCAAATATGCGCAAGACTAACAAACGGATCCACATTACCAGGAGCATCTTTCGCAAAACGAACCGACTCAGCCGACAACACGTCACCCACAATTGCAATATTCTGCTTTTCGAGCTCATCGAGTAGCGGTTTGGAATCAAGCAAGATTCCTGTTGTGACCAGGCGCAAACCCTTAAAAGTATCATCAGAAAGATTGGAGAGTTCTTGATTGATCTGAAGCACCATTTCTGTATGTACTCGAACTGGCAAAACCTGAGCTGCTTTATACACCACATGACGCTTCCAGGGAGTAACCACCCCCGGATGAGCTGCAGCAATTAAATCGAATTCCCTCATTGCTGCACGTTGTTTGTTGTACGCGTTGATGCTGGTGCGCAAAGCTTTGTCGGTAATAGAATTGCCCGAAATTTCTTCCAGCTTTTCTTTGACGTCTTCTAGTTCTGATAAGTAATAATCCTCCGCTGCTGGATGAGTGCGATTTGCTGGCTGCACCAAACTCATAACAGGCATTTCAGGCAGCGCAAATTTCCAATTCTCTTCCAAATTACGTAAGCCGTCACACGTGGTGGGAATAATAACACCTGATAGATAGCTATACTCGCCACGCAAGGCGCACTCCATGAGCGTTACCAAAATCGAACAATAAAAGGCAGGATAGTATCCATTTGCGCGACTTATTTCAGTGTCGCCTCCCCAGAGTTCAAGTGGATACATCCTCGCAGCATCCACTAACTCATAAGGGGCAAAATATGGTATGCAACCTATTGCCTTTTGATTGTCGCTTCGATACTTTTCAAAAGTTTTCTGCGGATCAGCGATCGCCTGCTCCATCTCGGAAAACAACTCGTCAATTGTTTTGTGCGATTTTTCTTCAACAGTCCCCATGCAATACACCCCTTCTTGCCTCCGTCCGTGACGGCCCCACTTGAAATAACCTCGCTTATCTATAGCGAATCCCACTTAAATTGCCTCATTTATCCATGACGAGCCCTGCTAAAATAACCTCGGTTTTCTTCTGCTTCCCCTTATAAGTTTTTTAAAATGCCTCTATTTAACGCGTCTCAGATGTTTATTTGCCTCGAATATTTATTTACACTTCTTGTACGCTTTAAGTGCTGCACCTATCGCACCGGCAAACTGGCAATTTTCAGGTACTGAAATAGAAGCACCAAGTTCTCGTTCCAAAGCACGAACGACTCCTGCGTTTTGTGCGACACCGCCGCTCATACCAACAGGCTTATGTACCCCTAAGCGACGCGCCAAGCCCGCTGTCCTTTGCGCACAAGAATTATGAATGCCTGCAACAATATCGGGGATTTTATTGCCTTCAGCCAGATGAGAAATAACTTCCGATTCCGCAAAAACCGTACAGGTTGAGCTGATTTTCACGGGATCTGTTGCTTGAGCATCGAGATTGCCCAATTCGTCAGTGGTGGTTTCAAGAACACCTGCCATTACATCGAGAAATCGACCAGTTCCAGCAGCGCATTTCTCGTTCATGACGAAGTTTTCTAGCATACCTTGGTCATTGAGACTAAGAACTTTTACATCCTGGCCACCAATATCAATAATGGTTCGAATTCCAGGCAACAGATGGTTCATGCCTAACGCATGACAAGAAAGCTCACTAATTTCCTCATTTGCCTGCTCAAAGCGCTGTCGTCCATAACCGGTAGCGATGCAGTAAGAGATATCGTCCCAGGAAAGATTCGCCTTCTCGAATAGATCATCGATAACACGCGCCGCACCACTTGTCCCTGCTCCGAGGGCATAAAGGGAACGCGCCACAATAGAATTGCCGTTTTCAAGAATGACAGCCTTACTTGATGTTGAACCAATATCGATCCCCAAGGTGTACATAATGATTCCCCTCCATTAGTACGCCATTTTTGTAATATTCCCCTATAGAACCAGCTTACTCGCACATTTGCAATCAGGGTTGCAAGTTCCTATATTCTTTTTAGAAAAGATTGTTTCATTTTGCGCATAACGCTATTCAAGAAGATTCTTCATTTTCCGCATAGCGCTTTACACGCAATTCAGGGATGTTGAACTTCAGACTAAGTCGCGGCTGTTTGCCACTATTGGTCGCTGGCTGTTTGCCGCTATTAACTCGTTTGTTTTGGTATCGCTTTAGTACTCTTTATTGGCGGATTTAGCGCTAGCCTGGGTTTAACGCTAGCTTCCACGTTATCTGTTCGAACTCTTCTTCACTTTCGCGCTAATTATTATCTGTTCGCTTAGCGGATAGTTTCGTAATTTCAGACGATTCGCGTCCTCAATAGACTGGAATCATCAATCAGCATCACCCGCATAGCGGATGGTTTATTGTTTCTAACATATCGCGTCCTCAATAGGCTGAAGTCGTCAAAGCAGTCACTACATCTGCCACATTTTTAGCTTGTATGCACTTTTATGTTTGCAAATTGCAAGTTTTGCCACATTTTGGTCTTGTGTGCATAAAATTAATTTAAAAACA
>ERZ772812.688-NODE-688-length-28552-cov-6.024810_pt1 | contig 28552 bp, 27 predicted proteins | sample MGYA00511343_ERZ772812 | MGnify/ENA primary metagenome ERZ772812 (study PRJEB29015, sample SAMEA2737706) | human gut metagenome | biome: human gut; feature: human-associated habitat; material: faeces | place: China | collected 2012 ...
AAAGTGAATAGTGAATAGGTGCCGCTGTGGCGTATTTCCATAAGTTTCGAAAGAGGCTTGTCGATTTTTACTTTTTCACTCTTCACTCTTCACTCTTCCCTCACTCTCCGCTCTTTCCTTTCGAAACTTGCCGATTCAGGGAATAAATAAAAGTGAATAGTGAATAGGTGCCGCTGTGGCGTATTTCCATAAGTTTCGAAAGAGACTTGTCGATTTTTACTTTTTCACTCTTCACTCTTCCTTCTTCCCTAATACTGTGTTCTTTACATTTTCATGTGCGTGCGTTATCATGGGCCGGAAAGGTGGATCGCCATGAATGACAGCCCTTTGATCACCAAATCGAAAGCGTTTGCGCTGATCGTCATCAGGACGTGTAAAGAGTTGAGAGCCGCAAAGTGCGAAAGTGCCCTGATCCATCAATTTCTGCGTTCCGGAACAAGCATAGGTGCCAACATTAGAGAGGCTTTTTATGCACACAGCAAAGCCGATTTTATTGCAAAGCTTCAAATCGCCCTGAAAGAGTGCTCCGAAACCGAATATTGGATCGAATTGCTCATCGAAAGCGGATACAGCAGCGACACAGAAATACTCAACAAATGCATTGAGCTGAAGAAGATCTTGATCGCCTCCGTCAACACCGCGAAGAAAAACCGCACATGACCTGCCTGCCCGTCCACACCGTGGGCGGGTTTTTCTTTTGCGCCCCTCACGCTCCCGGTGCACACAGCCGCTGCGCCAGCTCCCGGCGCGACAGGCCGCTCACCAGCGCGTCGAAACAGTCGGCGCACACCGTCAGTCCGCCATGCACGGCCATAGATACGCCTCCGCCCACTCCGGCAGCGGCGCAAAGCACACCTCACATCGCCGCATCTGCATCACCTCTTTTCTACCGCAAATTTTTTATGCGTTTGAATAACTTCTACCTTAGATTATACTCGTTAGGATAATTTGTCAAGTGTAATTTCTGCACTTGCATAAAAATAATCGTGACAGGGCGTTGCGCTCTGCAAGAACGTCGGTTTTTTGACGAAAACAAAGTGATTTAAAGCGCCCTTTCTGACTTTTTGCACAAAAAAAGAAAGAAATTATATGGAAAACGGATATTGCAATCTTTCTCCGTTTGCGTTACCATGATGAAGGAAATTGGTCACTCAGGCCATTTATGAGAGCAAAGTGAATAACAAGAAAGAGGTAAGAAAATGATTAACAACGCCTATCTGAACCGCGTCTTCGCAGACCTTCAGAAGAATCATCCCAACGAGCCCGAGTTCCTTCAGGCCGTTGATGAAGTCTTTGAGAGCCTCCAGCATGTCGTCGACAAGCACCCCGAGTGGGAAGAAGCCGGCCTCATGGAGCGCTTCGTCGAGCCCGAGCGCATCATCATCTTCCGCGTTCCCTGGGTCGATGACAACGGCAAGGTTCAGGTCAACCGTGGCTACCGTGTGCAGTTCAACTCCGCGATCGGCCCCTACAAGGGCGGCCTGCGCTTCCATCCGTCGGTCAACCTGTCCGTCGTCAAGTTCCTTGGCTTCGAGCAGATCCTCAAAAACTCCCTGACCACCCTCCCCATGGGCGGCGGCAAGGGCGGCTCCGACTTTGACCCCCACGGCAAGTCCGACGGCGAGGTCATGCGCTTCTGCCAGAGCTTCATCACCGAGCTCTACCGTCACATCGGCCAGTTCACCGACACTCCGGCGGGCGACATCGGCGTCGGCGCGCGCGAGATCGGCTATATGTACGGCCAGTACAAGAAGATCGTCGACCGCTTTGAGGGCGGCGTCCTCACCGGCAAGGGCCTGACCTACGGCGGCTCTCTCGCCCGCACGCAGGCCACCGGCTACGGCATCTGCTACTTCTCCGACGAAGTGCTCAAGCACCTGAGAAACGACAGCTTCGAGGGCAAGAAGGTCATCGTGTCCGGCTCCGGCAACGTCGCGCAGTACTGCGCGCAGAAGTGCACCGAGCTCGGCGGCAAGGTCATCGCGATGAGCGACTCCAAGGGCTACATCTATGATCCCAACGGCGTCAACCTCGACGTGCTGTTCGACATCAAGCAGAAGCGCCGCGCGCGCATCAGCGTCTACGCGGATGAGGTCCCCGGCAGCGAGTACCACGAGGGCTGCAAGGACATCTGGACCGTGCCGTGCGACATTGCCATGCCGTGCGCATCCCAGAACGAGATGGACGTTGAGGGCGCGAAGGCCGTCATCGCCAACGGCGCTATGGCCGTGTTCGAAGGCGCCAACATGCCGCTGACCCCCGAGGCCATCAGCGCGGTCATCGAGGCCGGCCTGCTCTACACGCCGGGCAAGGCTTCCAACGCGGGCGGCGTCGCCACCTCCGGTCTGGAAATGAGCCAGAACTCTCTGCGCATGAGCTGGAGCTTCGAGGAAGTGGACGAGAAGCTGCACGGCATCATGAAGAGCATCTTCAAAGCCTGCTACGACGCTTCCGTCGAGTGCGGCCAGCCGGGCAACATGATGCTCGGCGCAAACGTTGCCGGCTTCCTGAAGGTCGCCGACGCCATGATGGCTCAGGGCATTGTGTAATTCCGAACTCTTTGTCTCTACATAAGGAAGGTCCCCGAAACGAATGTTTCGGGGACCTTTTTTGCGGGCATGCGGGAAGGCAGCCAAAGCGAAAGAGCTGAGGTGTTTCCTGGCGTCACGCACCATGGCAATCCCATTTTCGAGCTGCTCGACCAGTGCCGCGGCGCAGAAAAGCGCGGCCCCTGTCTGCGCGGCAAATCTCCTCTTTGCGCAGCAGGGTAAACCATGCTATAATGAGCGCAGATTTTTTCGGGAGGTGCAGCCATGGACACGCAGAGACTATCGCAGACGGTGCAGCCGCTGCTCGACTGGTTTCAGGCGCACGCGCGCACGCTGCCATGGCGCGCCGACCGCGAGCCGTACCACGTGTGGCTCTCGGAGATCATGCTGCAGCAGACGCGCGTCGAAGCCGTCCGCGGCTATTATCTCCGCTTTCTCGAGCGTCTGCCGGATATCGCTGCGCTGGCAAGCGCGCCCGAGGACGTGCTGCTGAAGCTCTGGGAGGGTCTCGGCTACTATTCCCGTGTGCGCAACCTGCAAAAGGCGGCGCAGTGCGTCATGGAGCAGCACGGCGGCGAATTCCCGCAGGAGCTTTCCGCCATCCGCGCCCTGCCCGGTATCGGCGACTATACCGCCGGGGCCATCGCCTCCATCTGCTTTGAGGAGCCTGCCGCAGCCGTGGACGGCAATGTCCTGCGCGTGATCCTGCGGCTGACGGCCTGCGCCGACTCTCCGGCCGACGTGCGCGTGCGGCGGCGCATCGGAGAATCGCTGAGCGCAATCTATCCAGCAGGACACTGCGGCGATTTCACGCAGGCACTCATGGAGCTTGGTGCGACCGTCTGCCTACCAAACGGCGCGCCGCAGTGCGAGGTCTGCCCCCTGCGCTCGCTCTGCGAAGCCCACGCGCAGGGAACGGAGCTGCAGTTCCCGACAAAGCCGCCAAAAAAGCCCCGCCGCATCGAGCAGCGCACCGTTTTCGTGCTGCAGTGCGGCGACCGGCTCGCCGTCTGCAAACGTCCGGCCCGTGGCCTGCTCGCCGGGCTGTGGCAGCTGCCGGACGTGCCCGGCAAGCTGGAAACGGCGGAGGCGCTCCGGCAGGCGGAGCAGTGGGGCGTGCATCCGACCGGTATCCTGAAAACGGCCGAACGGACGCACATCTTCACGCATGTACAGTGGGACCTGCGCGGCGTCTGGCTGACGTGTGCGGCGGAAGCGCCGCAGTTCACCTGGGCGGATGAGAACGCGCTGCAGCACGAGATCGGCCTGCCGACGGCTTATCGGCAATTTTTGGACTTGCATGCGGAATAAAAAGCGTGTATACTGAAGCTACCAACAAAACGGAGGTCATTGACATGGAAGACAAGCGCGCACAGTACGGCGAGGACGAGATCATCACGCTGGAATTTGACGACGGCGTTACGTTCGACTGCGGCATGATGGGCACGTTCGAGCTCGACGGCAAGGAATATATCGCACTGGAGGCCCTGGACGATTCCGACGACGTCTATCTCTACGGCTATCAGCGCAACGATACCGATTTCGATCTGCTCGACATCCCGGAGGAGGAATTCGACCGCGTCGCAGCGGAATTCGACCGTCTGATGGACGAGCCGATCTGAGAATCCAAATCAACATGCGGCCGGAGCTATTCTCTCAAGAGAGGCTTAGTAAGGAAGAAGGTAGTACAAAATTTGTGCTGCCTTCTTTTTGTATGATCCGATGCTCATTGTGCCTATGGACAAAAAAAGTGATATTCCGGGCCTTGCCCGGAGTGATATTTTCCTTTTCGGAACGTGATATAAAAGCCGCACGGCTTTTGTGATATTCTATTCGCCGCTCAAACTGCCGCAGGCAATATCACGATGCAAAGCATCATTTCACTGTCCGAAGGACAATATCACTCGCCGTCAGGCGAATATAACAGAGGCGCACATCCCTACGGAGTGCGCCTCCCCGGCCGCTGCATTTATTATTCCCGGTTATTCCCGGACCGGCTCCGCCGAGATCGCAGAAATTTCATAAGCCGTCCGCCGCTCGGCCGTGGTGCCGAGCATTTTGATATACTCCCGGCTCTGCAGCCGCCCGGTCAGTGCCAACTGCGTGCCGACCGGCAGCTCCGCCGCCTCCTGCGCCGTGCGGCCCCAGAGGATGCAGGGCAGATAGTCCGCACGGCGATAGGGCCGGTTCACCGCGAGCATCACGTCGCAGATCTCCCGCCCGAGCGGTGTGCGGCGATAGACCGGCGCGCGGCAGATGGTCCCGAGCAGCTCGGCGCGGTTGTCGTGCGCCGCGCTGCAGAGCGTCATCGTCTCGGCCAGCACGGAGATCACGAGCCGCCGCCCCTCCGGCTCGCGGTTGTTATAGGAGCGGATCTGCCCCGTCACACACAGCGTATCCCCGCCTGCCGCGGGCGTCTGCTCCAGAAGCTCCAGCGGCGCGAGCACCGGCAGCGTGTCCGTCGTGCCGGACAGGCGCTCGACCTCGAGCGGGAAAGCATAAAACCGGCGGCCGTGGTTTTCATGGGAATAGCGCGGAGCACCGGCGAGATTTCCGGTCAGGATGATCTGATTGACGATATGTTCCATTCTCCCACCTCGTTGTATTCTTATGGGAGAGTATATTCCCCTGCCGGAGCCATTATGATATGCGGACAGCCCGCCTTGCGGCGGGCCGTCCGGGAGCGTGTCGAAAAAGCCTTTTCGACACGCTCTCAAACGAGACCCGTTTCACTGGGCTCTCGTTTGAAAAGGCTGCGGCTCGCTGCATCGCACGAAGGGCACGCCTGCGGCGCACCCTTCGCACGTTTGCGAGCCGAGCGGTATTTTCTCCGACGTACACGCCGCCGGAGAAAATGATTCCTATTTTCTTTGCGCTTGCGAGCGCAAACTCTGCGAGGCTTTCCTTCCCTCTGCAACCTTCGGCTGAGCATGTTTTTCGACAGTCTGGCGGACAGCCCGCCTTGCGGCGGGCCGTCCGGCTTTATTTTATTTTGCGGCGCTTTCCCGTCATGGACTCGACCGCAAGACGGAATACCCGCGTGTGCGCCACAGACGCACGGTCAAAGGCAAAGTCCGGGCGGCCGTAGTGCGCCATCAGGCACTGCAGCGCAGCCTCGCGCTCCGCCTCCGGGACCGTCTCGAGCCGCCCGCGGCCGATGACGCTCTCATAGGCCATGGTGCACATACCATGCGCCTCATCCGTGCAGAGCATGTGGCCGCAGTCCATCTCAAACGTCGCGCGCGGGTCCCTCTCCATACGATCGTACTTTGTTCCGGTCATCGCGCCGTGGAACAGCAGATACAGCGTACCGTCCCGCTCCTCCATACCGAAATTCAGCGGCACGACATAGGGATAGCCGCTTTCGTCATTCAGGGCAAGGCGGCAGACGTCACAGCGCGCCATGACGTCCAGCAGCTCCTGCCGGTCTGTGATCTCCCGGTCTGTTCTTCGCATTCTCGTCCCTCCTCAGGAATTCAGCAGCGGCCGCAGCACGGCGCGCTCGTCGAAGCGCGTGTCCTTTGAGTTGACCAGGAACACGAGCTCTGTCAGATTTTCCGCGCCGCCATAGGCCTGCGCGAATTTTTCGATCTTCGAGCCGTCCACATCGCGGATATACAGGCGGCCCGTGCAGACGTCGGCCGGGAAGGCCGTGTCATCCGTCTCGAACGAGATCATGAGGTTGCTTCCGGAGAAGAACGTCGTAAGCTCCTGCGCCGCGTCCTGCGTCAGCTCCGCGCCGGACTTTTCGGAATGATAGGAGATGCTGTTGCTCGCCGGGAAACGGAACTCCGAGAACACGACCTCGCGGAAGCCGCGGCTCGAAAGCTCACGCGCGATCTGCTTGAGGTAGATCATCACGGTCTCGCTCGCGGGGTCGAGCCAGTAGCAGCCGTTGGAGTCCATCCACAGCGCGCCGCTCGAAAGCGGGAGGGCCGCAGCGGAATTGGCCAGCGCAAACGCCGTGTCGCAGAAGGCCGGTACCTCCGCAATGAGGTAATAGCCGTGCTGGCTGAGCCAGTCGATGAGGGAATCCACGGCCGCCGTGTCGACGTCCGCCAGCTCCGCGCCGTCGATGGAGCTGGAATAGTAAAAATTGCCGAACGTGCTCTTGAGCTGCAGCAGAACGGCACAGGCCCCCTGCTGCTCGAGCGCCGCGCGCACGGCCTCGGGGTCGCGCAGCATCTGCGTCGTGACATATACGCCGCCGAGGTCGGCGATCCGGTCCGAGCCGGGCTGCGCCTCGTCATAGACGATCTGCGCGTCCGAGACCTCCGGCAGCGCCGCCGTCGCGCCCGTGCCGTCCGGATCCTGCGCGTTTTTCTTCAGGGAGAGGTGCGCGCCGTCGCGGTCATAGGTGACATAAGGCTCAAGGTACAGCAGCAGCGCCGCGCCGATGACGATGGCCGCCGCCAGCACGATGCCGAGCACGCGCAGGAGCTTGCGCAGCATCAGGCGCCTGCGATAGGAAAGGCGGGGCATCTCAGCGCGCCCCCAGGCGCGCCGTCAGGCCGCACCATTCACCCTCGTGCGCCGCATGGACGATCTCCAGCCCGGCCGCAGCAAGCGCCGCGCGCACGTCGTCCTCCCGCGTCGTGAGGATGCCGCTGCAGACGAACGCCGCATCCGGCCGCATGAGCTTCGGCACAACGGGCGCAAGACGGATGATGACATCCGCCACGATGTTGGCGCACACGATGTCAAAGCCGTCGCCCGCCAGCGCCTGCAGAAAATCCGCATCCTCGACGACGTCGCCCGTCCGCGCCGTGAAGCGGTCCGGGCCAAAGCCGTTCTGCGCCGCATTTGCCGCGGCGATATGCTCCGCGCTCGGATCGATATCGACGCCGACGGCGCTTGCCGCGCCGAGCCGCAGGGCGCTGACGGAAAGGATTCCGCTGCCGCTGCCGAGGTCTGCCACGCGCTCTCCGCCGTGGAGGAGCGACTCGAGCGCGCGCATGCAAAGCTGCGTCGAGGCATGCTCGCCCGTGCCGAACGTCAGGCCGAGATCGAGGATCACGGGCAGACGGCCCTGCAGGTCGTCGACCGTCATCCACTGCGGAACGACGAGCAGGCGCTCACCCACTGGCAGGGGGCGGTAGTTCTGTTTCCAGGAATTGGCCCAGTCCTCGCCCGGGATGCGGTCGAGCGCCAGCGTCAGCGGGCCGAATTCACAGGCCGGATAGCGGCCGGGCAGCTCCGCGAGCAGGGCGCGCAGCTCTGCAAGCTGAGCCTCCGCAGTCTCCTCAGGCAGGTACAGGCGCACCTGCGACAGGTCGCGCATCCGCGCGGCAAGCTTTTCATCCACATAATCCCAATAGGCGCGCGCGCCGTCGAGGAACTGGCGGAACTGTTCGCTGTCATCGATGACGAAGCTGTCAAACCCGGCCTCCGTCAGCTCGGCGCACAGAAGATCGATGCCGCCGGACGCCGTGCGGATGGTCACTTCAAGCCACTGCTCCATATTCATCCCTCCAAAATACAAATCACTTCTCCCTATTCTACAGGATTCCGCCCGGAATAACAAGCGAAATCTTTTTGCGGCTCTTTCATTTCCGGGAAAAACGTGTATAATAAAGGCAAACATGCTGAAAAAGGATGAATGCCCATGATCGAAACGATCGAGCTGGCCGCAGGCGTTACCCTGTTGGCCGTGCAGACCGAGAAATTCAAGTCCGGCTGCTTTAGCTTCAACCTGATGCGCCCGCACACGAAGGCCGCCGCCCCGCTCGATGCTCTGCTGCCGAGTGTGCTGCTGCGCGGCTCGGAGCGCTGGCCGGATATGCGCGCCATCTCGATGCGCCTTGACGAGCTGTACGGCGCAACGCTCGGCACGCTCGTCCGCCTGCGCGGCGAAACGAAGCTGACCGGCTTTTACGCTGATTTTATTGAAGAGGCCTTCCTCCCGGCGGGCGAGGCCGTCTTTGCCCCGATGGTGGAGTTTTTCCGCGACATTCTGTTCCATCCCGCGCTGGAAAACGGCCTGCTGAACGCCCGCTATGTCGAGAGCGAAAAGCAGAACCTGATCCACGCCATCGAGTCCGCGCAGAACGACAAGCGCGTCTACGCTGCCATGCGCATGCGCCGGATCATGTGCGAGGGCGAAGCCGCCAGCATCCCCCGCCTCGGCTATGCTGAGGACGTCGCCGCGATCACGCCGGAGGCCCTGACGGCGCACTGGCGCACGGTGCTGCGCACCGCTCCCATCATGCTGTTCTACGCAGGCCGCCGCACGCCGCAGGAGGCCGCCGCCCTGTTCCGCCCGCTGTTTGACGGACTGGAGCGTGACCCCGTCTCTCCCCCGCCGACGGTCGTGCGCCGAAGCGCGGAGACCGTGCGCGAGGTTACGGAGTCCATGGATGTCACGCAGGGCAAGCTCGTCATCGGCATGCGCACCGGCATCACCGCCTCCGACCCGGACTATCCCGCCCTCGTGCTGCTTAACTCCGTCTACGGCAGCGGTGTGACGAGCAAGCTGTTCGTGAATGTCCGCGAAAAGCGCTCACTGTGCTACTATGCCTCATCCGCCGTTGAGAAGTTCAAGGGTCTGATGATCGTGTCGTCCGGTATCTCGTTTGATCAGTATGAAACGGCACGCGACGCCATTCTGGCCGAGCTGGACGCCTGCCGCCGCGGCGAGATCACACCGGAGGAGCTGGAATCCGCCCGCCGCTCGCTGATCTCCGCCGTCCGCGCCGGGCTGGACACGCCCGCCGCGCTCGACGACTGGTATATCGGCATGTCCATCGAGCTGTGCGACGACCCCGAGACCATGCTGCAGATGCTCCCCGCCCTGACGGTCGAAGATGTCGTGCGCGCAGCCCGGCGCATCACCACGGACACGATCTATTTCCTGAAGGGAGACGAAGCATGACACTGCATGAATTCCCGCGTCTCGGCGAGCGCTATTGGGAGCAGCGGCTCGAAAACGGCCTGCTCCTCCGCGTTGTTCCGAAGCCCGGCTTTGCCCGCAGCTACGCCTTCCTCGGCGTGGACTACGGCTCCATCGACACGTCCTTCACCCGCGGCGGCGTTTCCTGCCGCACACCGGACGGCGTGGCGCACTATCTGGAGCACAAGATGTTTGATCTGCCGGAGGGCAACGCGATGAACCTCTTCGCGGCCCACGGCGGCTATCCGAACGCCTTCACCGGCTATGCCATGACGGCCTATTATTTCGACTGCACCGAACAGTTCGCCGAAAACCTCCGCATCCTGCTGCGCATGGTGCTCACGCCGTGGTTCCCGGCCGAGAGCGTAGAAAAGGAGCGCGGCATCATCGCGCAGGAGATCCGCATGTATGAGGACAGCGCCGACTCCCGTGCCTATGAGGACCTGTTCGGGGCGATGTTTGCGCATCACCCCATCCGCGTTCCGATCGCCGGAACGGTCGAATCCATCGGCGAGATCACCCCGCAGGTCCTGCAGGACTGCCATGCCGCGTTCTACGCACCTGCAAACCTGATGCTCTGCGTGACGGGCGATGTCGACCCTGCGCTGGTGGAGGAGATCGCGCGTGCGGAGTCCGCAAACGCCCATGCAGAGCCGGTCCCCGTGCGGGACTACGGCCCGGCCGAGGCCATGACCTGCCCGACAAAGCGCACAGTCCGGCATATGGAGATCGCCATGCCGACGTTCTGCCTCGGCTTCAAATGTGAGCCGCCCGCCCGCGGTCTGGAGTCCATGCGCCGCGAGATCATCGGCGATCTGGCTGCCGAAATTCTCGTAGGAGAATCCTCGGCGCTCTACACGCGCCTGTATGACGAGGGCCTCATCAATTCGGACTTTTCCGCCGGATATGAGAGCGTGCGCGATGCCTGCCTGTTCAGCGCGGGCGGCGACAGCCGCGACCCGGACGCCGTGCTCCGCGCCATTCTGGACGAGGCGCAGCGCCTGTCCCGCGCGGGCTTTGACCGCGCGCTGTTTGACCGGCTCATCCGTTCGTCGCTCGGCCGCCGCACCCGCGACCTTGACAGCTTTGAAAGTGTGTGCTACCGTATGTGTGCCTACCACTTCGACGGCGTGGATTACTTCTCCTTCCCGGAGGCCTACGCTTCCGTCACGCCCGAGGACGTGCTGCAATTCATCCGGCAGGTCATCCGCCCGGAGCGCGCCGCGCTCAGCATCATTCTTCCCAATGAAAGTGAGGAATCCGCATGAACATCTTCTTAACCAGTCCCATCAGCTTCCCCGGGCTCGGCATTGAGGGCATTAATCCGCCCGACGGCTTCTGCATCCCGGGAACAAACTTCGAGATCAAATTCTACGGTGTCATCATTGCCATCGGCGTGCTGCTCGCCGTGACGTACTGCCTGCGCCGGGCCAAGCAGTTCGGCGTCACGCAGGACGACATTCTCAATCTCGTGCTCATCTGCCTGCCGTCCGCCATCGTCGGCGCGCGCCTGTACTACGTCGTGTTCGAGTGGGACCAGTTCTTCGGCCCCGGCATCCCGTGGTATCGCTTCCTCGACATCCGCAGCGGCGGCCTTGCCATCTATGGCGGCGTCATTGGCGCGGTGCTCGGCATGCTGATCTATACCCGCGTGCGGAAGCTCAAGGTCCTACCCTTTCTGGACCTGACCGGCATCGGTCTGCTGCTCGGGCAGGCCATCGGCCGCTGGGGCAACTTCTTCAACCGGGAAGCCCATGGCAGCGTGACGACCTGCTTCCTGCGCATGGGTCTGGTCGAAAACGGCGAGCTGCAGTATTTCCACCCGACGTTCCTCTATGAGTCCGTCTGGAACCTGACCGGCTTTATCGTGCTGCACTTCCTGTCAAAGAAGCGCAAATTCGACGGTCAGATGTTCCTTGCATACCTCGCCTGGTACGGCGCAGGACGCATGGTCATTGAGGGTCTGCGAACGGACAGCCTGTGGCTCGGGCCGGTCCGCGTCAGCCAGCTGCTCGCGGCCGTGACCATGCTGCTGTCGCTCGGCATCCTGCTGTATCAGGCCATCTTTGTCAGACACGATCCCGCGAAGATGCAGGTCAACCGCGTGGCAGCGGCAGAAGCTGCCAAGGCCGCAGAGACGCAGCCCGAGGAAGGCGCCGAGCCGTCCGGGGAAGCGTCTGAGCAGGAGGACGAGGCATCCGAAGAATCCGAAGAATCCATTGGACCAGATGAATCAAAGGAGTGATCTTTTATGAAGGAAACCATGGAAACCCTGAAATGCAAGGCCGTCCACGTTGCGGCCGGCGCAGCCCAGACCGCGCGTCTCGTCGCGCTGATCTCCAAGAAGAAGTTTGCCATTCTGGCGGAACAGGACAAGATCCGCCGCTGCTACACGCAGCTTGGTAAGGTCTACTACAAGGACTACGTCACGGATGAAGAGCCGGATGACGCCGAGTACGACCCGCTGTGTGAGCGCATCTCCCAGTCGTTCCGCCGCATCAACCGCCTGCGTCAGGAGCTGGAAGCCGCGAAGACCAAGCTTGCCGGTGAGCAGCCTGAGGACGAAGCCGAACCCGAGGCCAAGCCTGAGACGGAGCTAGAAACCGAAACCGCTGCGGAAGAAGAGGACTTTGCGGACAACGAAACTCCCGAGGCCCCGGAAGAGAACTCCTGAAGCAACTGCCGGACTGTCGAAAATACCGCCCGGCCGAAAGTTTCGGAGAGAAGGTTCGAAGGAGCTTATTTTGACAAGCTGCACATGAATGTTCCCCCTCCGGCATAGATATGTCCCGGAGGGGGAATTTTCTATGCGCTTGACCGAGCTTGCCCTGCGGCGGGCGGGTGCCGCCGATCTGGAGGAATTCCAGCGGCGCGAGGGCCTGTATCCGTCCGGGCAGGAGGATATTCTGACCATGCAGCGGCTCACGCCGCTGCTGCTGGGCTATGAACGCTATATGGTCAAGCCCGGCGACACCTATTACCGCATCGCCACGGGGCGCGGCACATCCGTCCGCGCCATGCTGACGGCCAATCCGAACCAGAACCCAAATCTGCTCATCCCGGGGCAATATCTGAACGTGCCCTACGGCTTCCCCGTCGTGCCGACGGACGTCCCGTTTTCATCGGAGCTGCTGCAGATCTGCGTGCAGGGACTTCTCGTGCGCTATCCGTTCCTGTCACAGAAATGCATTGCCCGGACGGCGTGGGGCAGGCCCGTCACGGCCCTGCGCATCGGGCAGGGGCCGCGCTGTGCGCTCTATAACGCCAGCCACCATGCGAACGAGTGGATCACAACACCGGTCCTGCTGCAGTTTCTGGAGCAATACGCCTATGCCGTGGCGACGGAGGGGCGCATCCTCGGCATGGATGCCCAGCAGCTCTGGCGGCGCACAACGCTGTGGCTCGTGCCAATGGTGAACCCGGACGGCGTCGACCTCGTCACGGGGGCCATCCGGCCGGGCAGCCAACAGTATCAGGCAGCGCAGCGCATCGCGGCAGGCTTCCCGGAAATTCCGTTCCCGGACGGCTGGAAGGCGAATCTGACGGGGACGGACCTCAATCTGAACTACCCCGCAGGCTGGGAGCAGGCGCGCACAAACAAATTCGCGCTCGGCTTCACCGGCCCGGCCCCTCGGGACTATGTCGGGGCCTCGCCGCTCGACCAGCCGGAAACGGCTGCTATGGCAGCTCTGACTCAGGCCATCCGGCCGGACATCACGCTGTCCTATCACACACAGGGAGAAGAGATCTACTGGCGCTTTCAGGACTATGCGCCGCCCGGTGCGCAGGAGCTCGGCGAGCGGCTGGCGCGGGTCAGCGGCTACCGGCTGGAGGACACGCCGTTCGCCTCGGGCTTTGCGGGCTATAAGGACTGGTTCCTGCAGGACTTCCGCCGCCCCGGCTATACGATCGAGGCCGGTCTCGGCACGAATCCGCTGCCGCTTTCCCAGTTCGACGAAATTTATCGCCGCAACATCGGCATCCTCGTCCATGCGCTTCCGTAACAGCACTGCCTGACTTCGGTCAGGCATTCCAGCTTGCCAAAAAAGTCCCTCCGTGACTTTTTCGCCAAGCTGCTTTCAGAATTGCAAAATCAATTTTTGTAGTTTTATTTTGCAATTCTGCCGCTGCGGCGGGTGATGGAACGCGAAAGGAAACCCTGACGGTTTCCTTTCACACGATCCTTCCCTCCGAGACTTTCGGCCAAGCAGTTTTTTGACAGTCTGCAATGCCTGACTTCCGTCAGGCATTCTTCTTGCAATCGGGCGCGTCGTATGTTATACTGAGGGTACATTTCTGAAAGGTGAGCTGAAACGATGATCGATTGGCTGTTCGGCACCGTCCTCGGCAAATGCGTGATGACGTTTCTCATTTCGCTGCTGCCGGTCGTGGAGCTGCGCGGCGGCATCCCCTATGGCATCTCGCAGGGACTGGATCCCTGGCTGGCCTTCGCCGCAAGCGCGCTGGGCAATATGCTGCCCGTCCCGTTCCTGCTGCTGTTCGTGCGGAAGATCCTGCACTGGATGAAGCGCTATCCCCGCCTCGGCCGTCTTGCCGTTTCGCTGGAGCGCCGCGCCGACCGCAAGAGCAGCCGTGTGCGCAAATCCGAGCTGGTCGGTCTGTGCATCCTTGTCGCCATTCCCCTGCCCGGCACCGGCGCCTGGACCGGCGCCCTCGTCGCCGCGCTGATGGAGATGCGGCTGAAGCGCGCCCTGCCCGCCATCTATGCCGGCGTGCTTATTGCCGGTCTGCTCGTGACGCTCGCCCTGACCGGCGTGAAGGCCCTGCGCTTTCTCGCCTGACCCGTCCGAAAGGAGCCGCGATGAAACGAACCGACTACATTTCCTGGGATGAGTATTTCATGGGCGTCGCCCTGCTGGCCGCCCGCCGCAGCAAGGACCCGAACACGCAGGTCGGCGCCTGCATCGTCTCGCCGGAGAACATCATTCTCTCTACCGGTTATAACGGCCTGCCCTGCTGCTGCAGCGACGACGTTTTTCCGTGGGAGCGCGAGGGCGCGGAGACAAAGTATCCCTATGTCGTCCACGCGGAGCTGAACGCCATTCTGAATGCAGGCGGCCGTGTGCTGCGCGGCGCGCGGCTGTATGTGGCCCTGTTCCCATGCAATGAGTGTGCCAAGGCCATCATCCAGAGCGGCATCCGGGAGATCATCTATTTTTCCGACAAATACGCCGAAACGGCCAACATCCGTGCCTCAAAGCGCATGCTGGACGCCGCCGGTGTGCGCTATCACCCGCTGCAGACGGAGCTTGCCTCCATCACGCTGGATTTCCGCGCGCCGGAAAGCGCCGGGATCCCGCAGAAAAGCGACGCGGACGAAAAATAATCCTTTACTTTTCCGTCATTCTATGCTACGATATTACGGCTGGTAATTTTGCCGGTACATCCACGCGCTCAGTTCTGGGAGACCGCTCCGGAAGGAGCATTCCGCCCGCCCGGACTTAGCCGTTGGATAATATTTTGAAAGGTGGAGTATTCCCATGATCCAGAAGGAAAAGAAAACCGCTATCATCGCCGAGTATGCGACCCATGAGGGCGACACCGGTTCCCCCGAGGTCCAGATCGCGATCCTGACCGCCCGCATCAACGAGCTGACCGAGCATCTGCGTGAGCACAAGCACGACAATCACTCCCGCCGCGGCCTTCTCATGATGGTCGGCAAGCGCCGCAGCCTGCTCGACTACCTGGCCAAGAAGGACATCAACCGCTATCGCGCCATCATCGCTCGTCTGGGCATCCGTAAGTAATCACGAACAATGGGCGGCCCGCCAGCGGTCCGCCCATTTTCACGATTTCCCCATCCCCGCATTACCCCCGCACACGGGAGCGAAGTTTAGCAGTTGAAGGCGCTGCCGAGCGCGCGTTTGGCCGCGGCTTCAAGTGCTAAACCTCCCGTGGAACTTCATTCTGACAGGAGGATAAACCATGATCACCAGAAAACAGTATCCCAACCACCATGTGTTTGAGACTTCCATCGGCGGCCGTCCCTTTACCGTCGAGACCGGCAAGGTCGCAGAGCTGGCCGACGCCGAGTGCATCTGCCGCTACGGCGACACCACCGTCCTCGTCACCGTCACCTGCTCGCCCGACCCCAAGCCCGGCATCGACTACTTCCCCCTGACCATCGAGTTTGAGGAGCGGATGTATTCCGTCGGCCGCATCCCCGGCAGCTTCAACCGCCGCGAGGGCAAGCCCTCCGAGCGCGGCATCCTCAACAGCCGCATCATCGACCGTCCGATGCGCCCGCTCTTCGACGATGAGCTGCGCAACGATGTCGTCGTGACCTGCACCGTCCTTGCCAACGACTACGAGAACCCCGTTGAGATCGTCGCCTCTCTGGGCGCTTCCATCTCTGTGGCCTGCTCCGACGTTCCCTGGAACGGCCCGATCGCCACGACGAACGTCGCCTATGTCGGCGGCCAGTACGTCATCAACCCCTCTGCCGAGCAGCGCAGCGCCTCCGAGTGCTTCGTGTGCATCGCCTCAACGTTCGAGAAGGTCGTCATGATCGAGACCGAGGCCAAGGAAGCCCCGGAGAGCATCGTGCTCGAGTGCATCCGCATCGCCCATGAGACGAACATGGAGGTCGTGAAGTTCATCAACACGATCGTCGAAACCATCGGCAAGCCGAAGTTCACGTTTGAAAAGGCAGCTGTCAACCACGACCTGCTCGACGATCTGTGCGCCTATGGCATGAACCAGATCGAATATGCCCTCGACACCGACGACAAGAACGTCCGCGAGGAGCGCCTTACCGCGGCCCGCCGCGATTTCGCCGACAAGTTCGCCGAAAAATATGAGGACTTCGACGTCAACATCGAGGTCTGCCTGTACAAGATGCAGAAGAAGGTCGTCAAGAAGTGGCTGCTCGAGGGCAAGCGCGTCGACGGCCGCCAGATGGACGAGATCCGCCCGCTCGACGCCGAGGTCGGCGTTCTGCCGCGCGTCCACGGCTCCGGCCTGTTCTCCAGAGGCCAGACGCAGGTCCTGTCCATCTGCACGCTCAACACACTGTCCGCCGCACAGAAGCTCGACACCATCTATCCGGAAGAGACGAAGCGCTATATCCACCACTACAACTTCCCGTCGTTCTCCACGGGCGAGGCCAGAGCGAGCCGTTCCACCTCCCGCCGCGAGATCGGCCACGGCTCCCTTGCCGAGAAGGCCCTCCTGCCTGTGATCCCGAGCGTTGAGGAGTTCCCGTATGCCATCCGTGTCGTCTCCGAGGTCCTGTCCTCCAACGGCTCGACGTCGCAGGCCTCCATCTGCGGCTCCACGCTGGCTCTGATGGACGCAGGCGTTCCCATCAAGCGTCCGGTCGCCGGTATTTCCTGCGGCCTCATCTCCGATCAGGAGACCGGCGCATGGCGCACGTTCACGGACATCCAGGGCGTGGAAGACTTCCACGGCGAGATGGACTTCAAGGTCGCCGGTACGACGGAAGGCGTTACGGCCATTCAGATGGACCTGAAGAACAAGGGCCTGACGATGGAGATCATTGCTGACGCCCTTGAGCGCTGCCGCAAGGCCCGTCTTGAAATTCTGGACAAGGTCATGCTCCCCTGCATCTCCGAGCCGCGCGCTGACGTGTCCGAATATGCGCCGAAGATGATCTCCATGAAGATCCCCGTCGAGAAGATCCGTGAGGTCATCGGCTCCGGCGGCAAGACCATCCAGAAGATCTGTGCCGACACCGGCGCCAAGGTCGACATCGATGACGAAGGCAACGTCTTTATTGCGGCCGTCGATCCTGCAGCCGGCTACGCTGCCAAGAAGATGATCGACGATATCTGCTTTGTTCCCGAGGTCGGCGCCCTGTATTATGGCAAGGTTGTCCGCATCCTGCCGATCGGCGCGTTCGTTGAGATTGCCCCGGGCCACGACGGCATGGTCCACATCTCCAAGCTTGAAAACCGCCGCGTCGAAAAGGTCGAGGACGTTCTGAACGTCGGCGACATGACGTGGGTCAAGTTCATGGGCTTCGATGAGAAGGGCCGCGCGAACTTCAGCCGCAAGGATGCCCTGAAGGAGATCGCTGAGTCCGAGAAGAAGTAAACCTGATTTCTCCAATGTCCGGCGCGAAAGCGCCGGGCATTGTCGTTTTGAGAGACGCAACCGCCGCTCAACCGGGAGTTGAGCGGCGGTTTTTTGCAAAATGAACGACCGGATGATAGCTTTTTCGGCCAATTCATGATATGGTAATTCCAGAACATGAAGGAGGGAAACCACAATGGAACAGGGAACGCTTGGAAAGCGCATTGCCTATCACCGCAAGCGGCTGGGCATGACGCAGGAGCAGCTGGCGCAGCGCGTCGGCGTGAGCGCACAGGCGGTGAGCAAATGGGAGAACAACCTCTCCTGCCCCGACATCACCATTCTGCCGGAGCTTGCCTCCATCTTCGGCATCAGCGTGGATGAGCTGCTCGGCCGCACACCACCGAAGGAGGAACGCGTACACGAGGCAGAGGTCATCAAGCCGGAGGAGAAGGAACACATTCTGGATTACACCATCGGCAGCGCCGCACGCAGCGGGCTGTGGTTCGCGATCTACGTCCTCGCCATCGGTGCGCTGTTTCTTGTCAATGCGCTGGGAAAATTCGATGTATCCGTCTGGACGATCCTCTGGACATCCGCCCTGTTGCTGGGCGGTCTGAGCATGCTGACGCACCGCTTCTCCTGCTTCAGCATCGGCCTGATGCTCGTGGGCGGCTATTCGCTGCTGACCGCATTCGGCTTTCTGTCCATCGGCTTCCGCTGGAGCGTCTTGATCCCGGTCTTTCTGCTGCTGTGGGGCGTGAGCCTGCTGGTCGATTATTTCTGCGGCCGCAGGCGGAAGCAGCACCATGTGCGCGCCTCCTACGGCGGGAAATTCACGCAGGACACGCGCTGCGATAACGGCCACCTGAGCTGCGAGCTGAGCTTTGGCTCCTGCCGTGTGCCGGTCGTGACACCGCTCCTGCGCAGCGGCAGGATCGAGACGAGCTTCGGAGACTTCACCGTCGATCTGTCCGGCTGCGAGGCCGTGCAGGACAACTGCCCGCTGACCGTTGAGACGAATTTCGGCAGCCTGACGCTGCTCGTGCCGGACCGCTTCGCCGTCACGGTCTCCGGGAAGGATACGACGGCGGCCAGCCTCAACCAGCGCGGGACGCCCTGTGAGCATCCTGAAGCGCAGATCCTGCTGGATGCCGATCTCAGCTTCGGCAGCCTCGAAATCAAGTACATATAAATACCGGGACCGCCTCTCTTTGTGAGGCGGTCCCGCTTGATGTCAGCGGATCACATAGAAGTACAGCAGCACGAGAAGGCCGAGGCCGATGCGATACCAGCCAAATGCCGTGAAATCGTGCTTGCGGATATAGCCCATGAGGAAGCGAATGGCGAGGATGGACACGCCGAAGGCGACCGCCATGCCGACGAGCAGCACGCCAAGCTCCGTGCCGCTGATCGTGCCGAATCTCACGATCTTCAGCAGCGACGCGCCGAACATCACGGGCACGGCGAGGAAGAACGTGTATTCCGCGGCGACCTCGCGCGACGTGCCGATGAGGATGCCGCCGAGAATGGTCGCACCGGAGCGCGACGTGCCGGGAATGAGCGCGAGCACCTGGAACACGCCGATGAGCAGCGCATCCGACCAGCGCAGCGAAGCGATGGAATTCACGCGCGGCTTGCGGCTGCGGTTATACCGCTCGACGAACAGGAAGCCGGCGCCATAGAGCAGCAGCATCAGGGCCACGACGGTCGGGTTATAAAAGTGCTTGTCGAGCCAATCGTTCAGAGGCAGGCCGATGAGCATGGCAGGCAGGCAGGACACCGCGATCTTCAGCCACATGACGATCTTGTCCATGCAGCAATAACGGTCGCCGAAGCGCTGCAGGCCGCCCACGAAGCCGTTCGTGCTCTGCTGGGCGAACCACGAGCGCTGCGGGATGCGCTTACGGTGGAAGGGCCAGAGCTTGCTCCAGTAGAGCACCACAACAGCAAGGATCGCGCCGAGCTGGATGACGACGTTGAACATCTCCTTGAACGCATCCGACTGCTGCAGCGGCCAGATGGCGTCCGTCAGGATCAGATGGCCCGTGCTGCTGATGGGGAGCCATTCCGTGATGCCCTCCACGATGCCGAGCACGATGACCTTCAGCCATTCGATAAAATTCATGAAAAACCTTCTTTCCGGTTATCTGTTCGATTCTATGCCAATACTGGGAAAGTATAGCACATCTTCCGCCGGATGTCAAAGCAAAAGGGGATGCGGCCGCATCCCCCTTTATCTGTCTTTTCTGCAGGACGTCCGGCAGTGCGTGCAGTCTCCGCAGCAGCCGCAGCAGCCGCGGTGGTGCAGTATGCGCCAAAGCGACACGGCCAGCCATGCCGCCAGCAGCGCCAGCACGACCCATTCCAGCCAGCCCATGCGTCAGGCGATCAGCAGCAGGAGCTGATACAGCCCCGCCGCAACGCACCAGGCTACAACGCACTGGAACACCGCAACGACTGCGCCGCGCAGCCTGCCGCCCAGCTCGCGCCCGATGGCCGCAATGGCCGCGACGCACGGCGTGTAGAGCAGGGTGAACGTCAGGAAGCTCACGGCCGACAGCGGCGTGAACAGGCCGGAGAGCGCCGCGCTCAGGTGCTCCGTTCCCGCGCCGGTCAGGATGCCGAGCGTGCTGACCACGGCCTCCTTGGCCGTAAAGCCGGTAATGAGAGCCGTCGTCACACGCCAGTCCTCAAAGCCCAGCGGGCGGAACACCGGCGCGAGGATGCGCCCGATGGACGCAAGCAGGCTCCTGCTGCTGTCCGTCACGAAATTCAGGTGCAGGTCAAACGACTCCAGGAACCAGATGGCAAGCGTCGCCACGAAAATGACCGTAAACGCGCGCTGCAGGAAGTCGCGCGCCTTGTCCCACAGGAGCATGGCCACGCTCTTGAGCGTCGGCAGGCGATAATTCGGCAGCTCCATGACAAACGGGACGGGATTGCCGCGGAACACCGTGTGATTCAGCAGCAGCGAAATGAGCACGCCGACGACCATACCGCCGAAGTAGAGCAGCGCCATCACGAGCACAGCATGCTGCGGGAAGAATGCCGCCGTGAATACGGCATAGATCGGGATCTTGGCCGAGCAGCTCATGAACGGCGTCAGCAGGATCGTCAGGCGGCGGTCGCGTGCGGACGGCAGCGTCCGCGTTGCCATCACGGCGGGGACCGTGCAGCCGAAGCCGATGAGCATCGGCACGAAGCTGCGGCCGGACAGGCCGATCTTGCGCAGGAGCTTGTCCATCACAAAGGCGACGCGCGCCATATAGCCCGTATCCTCCAGAATGGACAGGAAGAAGAACATGACCACAATGATGGGCAGGAAGCTCACCACACTGCCGACGCCCGCAAAAATGCCGTCGATAATGAGGCTATGTACCACCGGGTTCATGCCATAAGACGTGAGGCCATGGTCGACCACCGCGCTCAGGCGGCTGATGCCCAGCGCCAGCAGGTCCTGCAGGCCCGCGCCGATCACGTCGAACGTCAGCCAGAAGATCAGCAGCATGATGCCGACAAAGATCGGCAGGGCTGCATATTTGTTCGTCAGCACGCGGTCGATGCGCACGCTGCGCAGATGCTCGCGGCTCTCGCGGCACTTGACCACGGTTTTGGAGCACAGGCGCTCGATGTAGTCATAGCGCATGGAGGCAATGGCGGCATTGCGGTCCAGCTTGCCCTCGTCCTCCATCTCGACGATGCTGTGCTCGACCATCTCCAGCTCGTTCTGATTGAGCAGGAGGCGGCTGATGATGTCCTCGTCGCCCTCGATGAGCTTCGTTGCCGCAAAGCGCCGGGCCATCCCGGCAGCCTGCGCGTGATCCTCGATCAGGTGCGAGACGGCGTGGATGCAGCGGTGCACCGGACCGTCATCACAGAAATCCACGCGCTTCGGCAGCGTACGCGTATGCGCGACGCGCACGGCGCTTTCGACCAGATCCTCAATGCCCTCGTTCTTCGCCGCGGCGATGGGAACGACCGGAATGCCGAGTTCATCGGACATTTTCTGCACATCGATGGTACCGCCGTTGCCGCGCACCTCGTCCATCATGTTGAGCGCCAGCACCATCGGGATCTGCATTTCAAGAAGCTGCAGCGTCAGATAGAGGTTGCGCTCGATATTCGTGGCGTCGACGATATTGATGATGCCATCCGGCTTCTGATTCAGGATAAAATCGCGGGTCACGATCTCCTCGGCCGTATAGGGTCGCAGAGAATAGATGCCCGGCAGATCGACGACGCTGCAGCCCTTTGCGCCGCGCATCACGCCCTCCTTGCTGTCGACCGTCACGCCGGGAAAATTGCCGACATGCTGGTTGGACCCTGTAAGCTGATTGAACAGCGTCGTTTTGCCGCAATTCTGATTTCCGACCAGTGCAAAGATCATGCGCCCACCTCCGGCAGGATCTCGATCTGCGCCGCGTCGTCCATGCGAAGCGTCAGCTCATAGCTGCGCAGGCGGATCTCCATGGGGTCACCCATCGGGGCGATCTTCTGCACCGTCACGCGCGTATTGGGGATCAGGCCCATATCCAGCAGTCTGCAGCGCAGGATCCCCTCGCCGCCGACCGCCGTAATGAGCCCGCTTTTTCCGACAGGAAGCTCCTTTAAGGTCATGGCTTCTCCCTCCAAAGTTAGACAGTCTTAACATTTTTTCATAGTAGCATACTCGGCTTTCCCTGTCAAGGAAAAAAACGGTGCACCGAAAATCGGTGCACCGGAAATTTATCTTGCGGTCATTTTTCTGCGGAAGATCACAATGGCCGCCGTCAGCAGGCCAAAGGCCCATGCCAGAACGATCCAGAGCTGTGGGAACATGCCGCCCCAGTCCCCTGCCAGCGCGGCCCGTGCCGCGTCGACGGCGTTGGCGAACGGGAGGGCATAGGCGATGCGGCGAAAGACTTTTCCGCCGAGGTCGAGCGAGAACCAGATGCCGGAGAGCCACGCCGAGACATTGGTCAGTAAGGCTCCGCACATCCCACCGACGGCCTTTTCCGGCAGCAGCGTGCCGCACAGCATCCCGAGCGCCAGATTCACAAGCGCGATGGGCACGTTGACCGCCGTGCAGGCCAGAATGCGCCACGACAGCGGCAGGCCGAGCGGGATGGCCGCCAGCAGGCACACAAGCGTCTGCGCCAGCGCCATGGGGAGCATGGGCAGCAGATAGCCGAGGATGAAATCCCGCCCCGTCAGCGGCGAGGCATACAGCCGCAGGATGAGGGCCGACGAGCGGTCGCGTGAGAGCAGCAGCGCGGAAAACAGCGCCAGAAAGCTCAGGCTGAACACGCTGACGCCCGGCGCAAGCTGCTCCGGCTCAAAGAGCGTCATGTGGGCCTCCGCCGGGATATGCCGGTTCAGGAAGCTCAGCAGCAGGAGCAGCAGGATGGGAAAGGCGATGCCGAAGCCGATGCTGATCGGATCGCGGAGAATTTCGCGCGCGTTGCGCGAGGCAAAAAAGCGCATTCTTCTCATTGGACTCCCTCCCCTGCCAGCTTGATAAAGGCCTCCTCAAAGCGCGTCTCGCCCGCCGCGGCGCACAGCTCCTGCGCCGTGCCGCAGATACGCAGCCTGCCGTGCGACAGGATGCCGATGCGGTCGGAAAGCGCCTCCGCCTCCTCGAGATAATGCGTGGTGAGGATGACAGTCACTCTGCCTCGCAGGCTTCGGATGACCTGCCACAGCTCCCGCCGCGCCAGTACATCCAGCCCGAGCGTCGGCTCATCCAGAAATACGAGCTGTGGCTGCGAGATCAGCGCCATGGCGATGGAAAGCCGCCGCTGCCAGCCGCCGGAGAGCGTTTTGGCCCGGCTGCGCTCTACCTCGCCCAGACGGAACTCTGCGATCGTCTCCGCCGCGCGCTGCGCGGCCTCGCGGCGCGAGGCGCCGTAGATCCCGGCGATAAGCTCGAGATTCTCCCGCACCGTCAGGTTCGGCGCAACGGCCGTCTCCTGCGGGGAGAGATTGATGCGCCGCTTGATCTCCTGCGGCTGCTGCGTCAGGCGAAAGCCGAGGATGTCCGCCTCGCCGCCCGTCGGCTGCAGCAGGCCCGAGAGCATGCGCAGCGTCGTCGTCTTGCCCGCTCCGTTCACGCCCAGCAGGGCAAACAGCTCGCCCTGCCGGACAGTCAGGTCCAGCCCGTCCACGGCCGTGTGCGCGCCGAAGCGACGCGTCAGGGCATGGGTCTCAATGGCATTCATGCTTTGTCATCCTTTCTCTTCGGCATTGCCGCCGTAATGGCCGCAAAGATCTGCCCGGCCTGTGCCTTGGGCGGCAGAGCGATGCCCTGCTCCGTGTCTGCCAGCAGCAGAAGCTGGTCGCCCGGCGCGATACCGAACATTTCGCGCACCTCGGCCGGGATGACGATCTGCCCCTTCGGCCCGACCTTCACGGTCGTCATGTATTTTCCCTCCGGGAAGCCGTTGTTTCCCATGGTCGTTCCTCCATTTCCGATTTGTATAACTTGTATTACTAGTTATACCACCGTGGAAATAAAAAGTCAACCCGTGCACGTTTTTTTCGTGCACGGGTTTGATTCCGTCAGGACACCTGATTCACAATGCCCAGGAACACAATGCTCTGCGTCTCATGGTCGAAGATCACAAAGAGGAACGGCCGCGTGAGGGCAATGGTCTTCGGCTCCTCCATATCTGCCGCTGCAGTGGGCGCCATGAGCGTGCTCGTCACGGCGGCTGCCTGCGTCCCCTGCTCGTCGAGCTGCAGCCAAACCTTGTGCTGCACGGAATCGATCTTCAGCGGCTTCTCTGCAAGGCGGGAGAAATCCGCAGCGTCGGTAAACGCCAGCTCCATGCCCATGGCGCGCAGCGGCTCCTTCAGCTGCATCCTGTCCGTGGCAGCGATGAGCTTTGGGATCGCGACATGGACCTCCTCTGTCTGCGGCTCGCCGAGGGCGTTTAGCAGAGCCTCGCCGTCCAGCGCCTGCAGCAGCTTCTCCGGTGTGGTGCCCTCGGCAGGCAGAAGGCCCGCAAACACATAGCGCTCGCCCGCATACGGCCGCACAAAGCCCTCCGCGCCCGCAAGCTCGAAATAGCTCTCCTCCACGCTGTGCAGGAACGGCACGACCTGCCTGCTGCCGTCGCTTGTGAAAAACGTACCGTCATAGACAGATTCCGGCGTATAGGCCACGGGCCATTCGGCATCGAATGTCAGGGCGTTGACCAGACATGCCTGACTCATCGGGTCGTCCTGCTCCAGAATCTTTTCGATCCGGCCCTTCGTGTTCTTCCGGACCCAGTCATTCACAGCTTCCATGCTGAACTCGCCCTCGTGAAGCTCCGCATCATACTGTTTCCGGATCGTCTTCCGGAACTCCTTCCGGACCTCCAGCTCCTGCCGCGTCCAGAGGGAATTGGCCGAGACGACCTTGCCGTCCTCCGCCAAGCGGCAGGCGGCAAGCCAGTGGTTCAGGTCGTCCGTCTTTGCGCCGAGGGCCTGCTCCATCTCCTGCAGCGTAGCGCTGTTCGCGCCGTTTGCGGTCATGCCGAGGGCCAGCAGCACGGAATATGGCGACAGAAGAGTCGTTTTATCCGGCTTTGCAGCATTCCGCAGCAGCGTGATGGAGAAATCCGCCGCTACGGCGGCAGTCCGGCAGTCCGTTTCCGTCAGCGTCACAGGTTCGCGCGTGCCGCAGGCCCCGAGCAGGAGGACTGTAAGCAGGGCTCCTGCCAGTAAGCTTCGCTTCATTCCATTTCCCTCCGACTCAGCCGTCCACCCGGTTCACAATGCCCAGGAACACAATGCTCTGTGTCTCATGGTCGAAGATCACGCAGAGATACGGGCGCGTGAGATAGACCGTCTTGGGCTCCTCGGTCTGGACCGCCGTTGCCTCCATCATCGGTATGCTCGTCACGGCCGCGCCGATCGTGCCGCTCTCATCGACCTGCAGATAGGTCTTCTGCTGGACGGCGTCGATCTTCAGAGGCGTGTCAGACAGCAGCGAGAAATCCGCAGCGTCCGTAAAGGCCGCCTGCATGCCCATACGCTCCAGCACCGGCTTGAGCTCTGCCGTGGTCGCAGCGGTAAATTTCGGCATACGCGTGTAGACCGTTTTCGATTGCGGATTACAGATTGCCTGCAGCAGCGTCTCGCCGTCAAGTGCCTCCAGCAGAGCCTCCGGGGTACTGCCCTCGGCCGGGAGCAGGCCCGCAAAGGAATAGCGTCCGCCGGAATAGTGCTTTACAAAGCCCGTTGCGCCCGCGACCTCGAGATAGCTGCGCTCTTCGCCGGACAGGTAGGTCACGGTCTGCTCCGTGCCGTCGCTCGCGCGGAACGTGCCCTCGCTGCAGCTCTGCGGCTCATAGGGGCTGGCCCACTCTGCGTCGAATGTCATGGCGTTGATGAGATAGGTCACGATGCTCGGGTCATCCTGCTCCAGGAGCTTTTTGATGCGCCCCTTCGTATTCTCACTGACCCATTCGTTGATTGCCGCCGCGCTGATTTCTCCTGCATGGACCTCCGCGCCGTAATTCTGTTCAACGGCCTTTTGAAATTCCGGAAGAAGCTGCAGACTTTCTCTGGTCCAAAGTGAGTTCGCCGAGACGACCTCGCCGTCCTCCGCCGCGCGGCAGGAAGCAAGCCAGGCATTCAGATCCTCCAGCCTTGCGCCAAGCGCGTATTCCATCTCCTCCAGCGTTCGGCCGCCTGCACCGTTTGCGGCCATGCCGAGGGCCAGCAGGGCGGAATACGGTGAGAGGATCGTTGTGGCATCCGGCTTTGCTGCGCCGCGCAGCAGATCGAGTGCAAAATTCGCCCCACCCACAGCGGCGGTCTGATCCGGCACGGTCAGATCCTCGACCGGCTCCGGCTTTCCCAACGATTCGGCAGCATCCGTCGGAACAACCGGGTCCAGCCCGGCATCGGTCGGCTTCGTTTCCTCCGTTGCTTCCGTCGGAGCGGCGGGACTGCCGCAGGCCCCGAGCAGCAGTGCTGCCAGCAGCAGGCAGATGAGTTGTTTCAGCTTCATGCGTGGTTCCTCCTTTGCAGATGTTCTGCTGGTTAGACGCAGCAGAGCACCGGAAGTTCCCGCAAAAAGGAGGCCGCTCAAGGGAGAGGCTTCGTAAGGAAGTCCTCTCCCTTTGGCTTTTGTAATCGGCCGGAATGATTGGATTGTAGGTAAAAAAACAATCATATTGGAGGGTTACAAAATGGAAAAGTACATCTACAACGAGAAAAACGGACTTTGGTATGAATTACAAGGTGATTACTATCTGCCCTGCCTGAAACTGCCGGAGGAAGGCGAAGTACATATCGGCATATGGGGACAACGGCACTTGCGGTATCTAAAGCAGTATCACAGAGTGCGCTACTACAATCTGCTGACAAGCGGCAAATTGAATGATTATCTTGTTGATGTGGAAACTTGGGCACAGCAGATGTTTGATGAACTTGTGAAAACACTATCTCGGAGTGAAAGCCTGACGGAAGATTTTAAGGCAACCGCTCCGATGGAATGGGTTAGGAAAAGCAATAACATCCGAAATAGGGCGGTTGAAATTGTAAATCAAGAGGTTATTTTCTCGTAATCAAGTACGGCGTGTGGGTACATCCCGCACGCCGTTTCCATATACCTCAACCGAGTTTCCGATAATATATTGTGCAATCGAGCCCGTCTCTCATCTTGCAAAGTTCAAGATTATCTTGATTTTTAGAATAGACGTGATATACTAAAAATGTAAAGCAAAACGCCGCAACGCAGAAGGAGAACGGAATATGTCGGTAAATTATAAAAAGCTCTGGAAGCTGATGATCGACAAAAATCTCAGCAAAACTGAATTGACGCATTTGGCTGGGATCAGCACTAACGCTATGGCAAAGCTGGGGCGCAACGAAGATGTTCGGGTGAATGTGCTGGAAAAGCTCTGCACCTCACTGGACTGCAAACTGGACGACATTGTCGAATTTGAAACTGAACAGAAGAAGTAAATTGAAAGGAAAGGGCGTGACAACATGGCCTATAGTGCCGAACTCTATGTGCACGACTTGGATAGGCAAGCCGCAGATGCTTTGAATCAATTCCCAAAGTTTGTAAAGCTTCTGGAATCGTATTCTGCCAATTACGATGAGAAGGCTGCTAAAATCGACCTTCTATCGACCGCGATCCGTCTCGGCGAAAACCAGATGCCGGAGGTATACGGTCTCTTGCCCCCGATCTGTGAGCAGCTTGGCATTGATACCCCGGAGCTTTATTATGTGAGGGACAGGCAGGCCAATGCAGCAACATTTGGCAGCGTTCACCCTTGTATCTATGTGACATCCGGGCTTGTGAATAAACTTCCGCTCAATCTGCTCCCCAGTGTTCTGGCACACGAATGCGGCCACATTGCCTGCAAACATTCCCTTTATCACTCCATTGCAGCGCAGTTGGTTGGTGGTATAGACCGAAGCCCGTTAGTGCGTATTCCGGCCATTGGAAAATATCTCACGCCGACATTAGTGAGGGCACTTCTATTCTGGGATCGTTGCAGTGAGTTGTCCGCAGACCGAGCTGCTGCTCTCTGTGACGGAACAGCGGACAAAACCATTGATGTATTGCTCCGGATCAACGGCTATGGCAAGAATGTGGATCGGAAAGAATTTCTGAAACAGGCGCTTGACTTAAAATCCTTTGTCAACGATTCAAAATCCAACAGGCTGATGGAGCTGATGCTGGTGCAGAACGAAACCCATCCACGATTGGCCACCCGTGCCTATGAGTGCTACGAATGGTCCCAGTCAGCGCAGTACGCAGGAATTATTGACGGTACATTCACTTTGCCAGACAAGGCAAAAGAGATCAATCAGGAGTTGGCAGAGGAAGTTGTATCTGCTGATGCAAAAGTCGAGTCACCAAGCATTGATCGCCTGAATACGGAGCTGGCCCGTGTCAATCAGGAGCTGGAACATTATACCAATCACGCCGACAAGGCAGATTATGCCCTCGCAGTTACAAGCGGCGTTCTTGCCGGTTTAGTGGACAGCTTGTTTGCCGGAGAATTCTCACTTGAGTATGCGAATCTGTGGGGAAATCAGCAGGCTGAAAAGCTGGTTCTAAAGGTTGCAA
>ERZ772812.695-NODE-695-length-28384-cov-7.170320_pt1 | contig 28384 bp, 20 predicted proteins | sample MGYA00511343_ERZ772812 | MGnify/ENA primary metagenome ERZ772812 (study PRJEB29015, sample SAMEA2737706) | human gut metagenome | biome: human gut; feature: human-associated habitat; material: faeces | place: China | collected 2012 ...
GTTCCGGGCTGCCTTATATACCGTGGACTCGGAGATATCCCCGGTCTGGGTGATATACAGCGTATTCCCGCTCTTGTAAAATTCCGCACCATTCCCATCCGGGAAAGAGAAGTTGGACAGAACGCCGTTGCTGTCCGTCACCGAGGTTTCCTCCCCTGTCAGGGTGATGGTGGGCGCACTGCTGACGGAGGCGCCGGTAAAGCTGGGTATCTTCTTCGCCGCATGAATCGCGTCTACCAGAGCGTTATACTTGGGCGCAAAATACGGCACGCTGGCTTCCCCCGCATTGTAAAATATATCGCCCGAGGTGCCGCACGAATTCACGGAATTGCTTTTGAATGTGGCAGGGTCACGCAGACCGCAGACGATCTCGTAAATAAGGAACTGGGTGGCGATCCGCAGGGGGACATTGGGGTTGCTGTCCTTTTTCGTGGTGGTCACGCTGACGGAGTGATCCCACATCTGGTCACTGTACAGGAGAATCAGGCCAATGGCCTCCCGGTAATCTTCCGGCATGGCGTACCACACATTGCTGCCCGCGGTACTGCCGCTGCCGTCCAGAGTCACACCCCGGTCAACGGAGTTTCCGGAGGTACTGGCGCCGTAGCTGCGCCATGGTTCAATGCAGTACAGCGGTTCGTCCGGATAGGCAACACCGCCATACCGAGCGAAATGCCAGCCCAGGTTTTTGATATAGGCTGTCCGGGCAGCGCCGGTGCCATTGGGTTTGTATTCGCAGGAAACCTGCGACTTCAGGACGGTGGTATAATTGCCATTGTCCGCATAGTCAAACAGCATGATGCTTTTCTGGGTACTGCCGACAGACATTACAGCATAATCATCCTGCGGGTTAGCGATGTCTGGTGGTTCTGTCGGCTCCGTGGGTTCAGTAGGGTCAATACTATCGGTTGATTCTGTCCCCTCGGAGACTGTTTTCTCGGGCTGGGTGCTGTCCGCACCCGATTCCACAGCGTAAGCAGCGGGGATGATGCCGATGAGAAGCATCACTGCGAGGAGAATTGAGAGACAGCGTTTCAGGTTTACTATCATTGGGTCTTCCTTTCCATAAAAAATAGCCCCTGCTTTCGCAGAGGCAAGTCACCGATATTAGAAAACCTCTGATTAAATCGACAAGAGCTGTGGGCAAAAATATCCGCTCACAGTCGCAGACGATTTATTCAGAGTTTCCTAAGAAAAAATCGCGGCAGCTTTCACTGCCGCGAAACAAGTTACTTCTTGCGGAAGGACATGCAGTCGGTACACTGATCCACGGTGGGGCAAGCCTCGTGAGTACCCACCAGAATGCGATCCAGAGAGCAGTAGTTCTCGCCCTCGCAGTGGTTGGCGCACTGCTGGACAGTACACTCGATGCTCTTGTTGGCATGACAGTTCATAGTAGCAGCCTCCTTTTCTTTGGATTCGGGAATAGTATGCGCCGCCGTCGGCAAAGCATACAGGAACTTTTTTCCAATGTTGCTTTCCCGCGGCTTTTGTGGTATCCTAGAGGAAAAGGATTTTTGCTGGAGGTCTTTCTATGCCTGTCATTGCTCCTTCTATTTTGTCCGCCGATTTTGCCAATCTGGAACGGGATATTCACGACATCGAGCGCAGCGGCGCCGACTGGGTGCATGTAGATGTGATGGACGGAATTTTCGTCCCCAACATCTCCATCGGCATTCCGGTGGTGAAGGCGCTGCGGCCTGTCACTTCCCTGCCGTTGGACGTACATCTGATGATCGACCGCCCCATCCGCTACGCCGAGGAATTCATCAAAGCCGGCGCGGACTGGCTGACCATTCACTTGGAATCCGACCAGCCCCAGAACACGCTGGCCTGTCTCGACAAGATCCGGGCGCTGGGCTGCAAAGCCGCCATTTCCCTGAAGCCGAAAACCCCGGCGGAAGCTGCCATTCCCTACCTTACCAAGTGCGACATGGTGCTCGTAATGACCGTGGAGCCGGGCTTCGGGGCGCAGAAATTCATGGCCGACATGATGCCCAAGGTAAAAAAAATCCGCCAGATGCTGGACGAGGTAAACCCCGCCTGCATCATCGAGGTGGACGGCGGCGTAGACGCTGTGACGTACAGAACCTGCCGGGAAAACGGTGCGGAAGCGCTGGTCACCGGCTCGGCCTATTTCAAGGCCGCCGACCGGGCGGCGTTCGTCAAGACCCTTCGCGCGTAACTGTTTTCCCGTAAGAAACGAACCCGGCTCCCATCTGGGAACCGGGTTCAGATTGTGTGTGCTCAGCAGTAGAAGTCCCGAATCTTCTTGGCGCGGCTGGGATGGCGCAGCTTGCGGATGGCCTTGTTCTCGATCTGGCGGATACGCTCCCGGGTGACGCCGAAAATCTGTCCCACCTCTTCCAGCGTGTGGGTGCGTCCGTCGTACATGCCGAAGCGCATCCGCAGAACGTCCGCTTCCCGCTCCGTCAGGGTGTCCAGAATCTCCTTCAGCGCCTCGGCAAGCAGGGCGTTGGAGGTGGCGTCGGCGGGGCCGGGGGTGCGCTCATCCTCCACGAAGGAGCCGATGGAGGTATCTTCCTCGTCACCCACAGGGGTGTCCAGAGACAGCGTGTCGGCGGCGGTACGGTTGGCCTCGATGATCTTCTCAACAGGCAAGTTCAGCTCCGCGGCGATCTCCTCCACGGTAGGCTCGCGGCCAAGCTCCTGCACCAGCTTCCGGTTGCAGCGGGTTGCCTTGTTGATGACCTCCACCATATGCACCGGGACACGGATCGTCCGGGCCTGATCCGCGATGGCGCGGGTGATGGCCTGCCGGATCCACCAGGTGGCATATGTAGAGAATTTGTTTCCCTTTGTCCAGTCGAATTTATCGACCGCGCGAATAAGGCCGGTGTTGCCTTCCTGAATCAGGTCAAGGATGTGCAGGCCGCGGCCGGAATATTTCTTTGCGATGGAGACCACCAGACGCAGGTTCGCCTCGGTGAGCTTGTTCTTCGCTTCCTGATCCCCCTCGGAGACGCGCTTGGCCAGCTCCACCTCTTCCTCAGCGGAAAGGAGCTTGATCTGGCCGATCTCCTTGAGGTACATCCGCACCGGGTCGTCCAGACTGTACTCGGCGGCCAGGTCAACGGGGTCGACCAGCTCCTCCTCGTCAAGGCCTGCCAGATTGATATCGTCGTCCGGCCCCAGGTCGAGATCGTCGTCCCCCAGATCCAGTTCCAGATCGGCGGTGACCACCTGAATATTCATGGCGTCCAGACGGTCGTAAATGTCCTCGATCTTCTCCGGCGTCAGCTGCATCTTCTCCAGCTGGGCGTTCAGGTCGGAGGCACGGATCATGCCGTCCTTCTTCGCCTGCGTGATGAGCGCCTGCAATGCGGCATGAACATCGTCCATATTGGCTTTTGGAGCCTTCTTCGGCGTACTACTACTCATAGAGAATCTCCTTTTTTCTATGTAAAAATCCATAAAACTCTTGTGCCGTTAAACTATACCCCGTTTTTTTCTGTACGGCAAGGGCATTTCCCAAAAATTTTTCTTTCATCGAGGACAGTTTTCCCCTGATTTCGGGAAAACATACGGTTTACTTTTTGGGAAAAATTCGTTATAATTGTGAGAATAAGGCAGTATGCCCATTTGGGGGCGCGCAAGCTCCTTCGATCCCACATTCATGAGGTAATCCATATGACCGAATTATCCAACATCCGCAACTTTTCCATCATCGCCCATATCGATCACGGCAAGTCCACCCTCGCCGATCGGCTGCTGGAGCAGTGCCACGCCATCGACCAGCGCATCCGCGCCGAGCAGATGCTGGACTCCATGGACTTGGAGCGGGAGCGGGGCATCACCATCAAATCCAGCGCCGTCACCCTGCACTATACCGCCGCCGACGGCGAAAAATACGTCCTGAACCTGATCGACACCCCGGGTCACGTGGACTTCAACTACGAGGTCTCCCGGAGTCTTGCCGCCTGCGAGGGCGCGATTCTGGTGGTGGACGCCTCTCAGGGCGTGGAAGCCCAGACCCTCGCCAACACCTATCTCGCCATCGACGCCGGGCTGGAAGTCCTGCCCGTCATCAATAAAATTGACCTCCCCTCCGCCCGTCCGGCTGAGGTGAAGTCGGAAATTGAGGACATCATCGGCATTCCCGCCGAAGACGCCCCCGAAATTTCCGCCAAAAATGGCATCAACATTCCAGCCGTCTTGGAAATGATCGTCCGGGACGTTCCCGCTCCCACCGGGGAACGGGACGCGCCATTGCAGGCGCTGATCTTCGACAGCCAGTACGATTCCTACCGGGGCGTCATCGTCTACACCCGCATCAAGCAGGGAACGGTGAAGCCCGGCATGGACATCAAAATGATGGCCACCGGCGCGGTCTACAAGGTGGTGGAAGTGGGCACCATGATCCCCGGCGGGCTGAACCCCTCGGACGCGCTGGGCGCCGGGGAAGTGGGCTACATCACCGCTTCCATCAAAACCGTGGCGGACACCCGGGTCGGCGACACCGTCACCGGCGTGGAGAATCCCGCCGCCCAGCCCCTGCCCGGCTACCGTCCCGCCCAGCCCATGGTGTTCTCCGGCATCTACCCCGCCGACGGCGCCAAGTATCAGGATTTACGGGACGCGCTGGAAAAGCTGAAGCTCAACGACGCCTCCATGAGCTACGAGCCGGAAAGCTCCATCGCCCTGGGCTTCGGCTTCCGCTGCGGCTTCCTCGGTCTGCTGCATATGGAGATCATTCAGGAGCGTCTGGAGCGGGAATACAACCTCGACCTCATCACCACCGCTCCCAACGTCGTCTACCGGATAACGAAAACCAACGGCGAATCCATGTACGTCTACACCCCCCTGGACTACCCCGACCCGGCGGACATCCAGCTGGCCGAAGAGCCTTACGCCAAGGTCAGCCTGATCTCCCCACAGGAATACGTGGGCAACATCATGGAGCTGTGTCAGAACCGCCGGGGCGAATTCAAGGACATGGTGTATCTGGACGCCAGCCGCGTGGAGCTGCACTACGAAATGCCCCTGAACGAGATCATCTACGACTTCTTCGACGCCCTGAAGTCCCGCACCCGTGGCTACGGCAGTCTGGACTACGAGCTGATCGGCTACCGTCCCAGCCGTCTGGTGAAGCTGGACATCCTGCTCAACGGCGACGTTGTGGACGCCCTGAGCTTCATCCTCTTTGCGGACAACGCCTATCCCCGCGCCCGGAAGATCTGCGAAAAGCTGAAGGAGAACATCCCCCGCGCCCAGTTTGAAATCCCCGTTCAGGCCGCCATCGGCGGCAAGGTCATCGCCCGGGAGACCATCAAGGCGCTGCGCAAGGACGTTCTCGCCAAGTGCTACGGCGGCGACATCACCCGTAAGAAGAAGCTGCTGGAAAAGCAGAAGGAAGGCAAGAAGCGGATGCGTACCTTTGGCACCGTCGCGGTTCCTTCCGAAGCCTTCATGGCCGTCTTAAAATTGGACGAAGATTGACAAAACTTTCAACACCCGGAGGTATCCCATGCCTATTCTCAATAAACGTGCGAACAAAACGCCCCTCGGACTTTACGTCCATGTCCCCTTCTGCCGCAGCAAGTGCCAGTACTGCGACTTCTACTCCATGGCCACCAAGGACGACAAGCTGATGGACGGCTATCTGGACGCGGTATGCGACCATATCAAGGAAGCCGGTGAACTGGCGCCCGGCTACAAGGTGGACTCCGTCTACTTCGGCGGCGGCACCCCCTCCTTCTTTGGCGCCGACGGTCTGGCCGTGATTCTCACCACCATCCGCCGGAACTTCGACGTGGTGCCGGATGCCGAGATCTCCGTGGAGTGCAACCCGGATTCCGTCTCCGACCGGCTGCTCCACCGGCTTTACGCCGAGGGCTTCAACCGGGTCAGTCTGGGCGTTCAGTCCGACGACGATGAAATTCTGAAAAAGCTCGGCCGTCCCCACACCTACGCACAGGCCGCCACCGCCTACCAGCGCATCCGCAAGGCGGGTTTTCGCAACGTGTCCATCGACCTGATGTACGGCCTGCCCGGGCAGGACCTGCAGGACTGGCAGGAAACGCTGGACAACGTCCTGCGCCTGAACCCGGAGCACGTCAGCTGCTACGCCCTGAAAATCGAGGAAGGCACCCCCTTCTATGACTACAAGGAAATGCTGAACCTCCCTGACGACGAGACGCAGGCGGACATGTACCTCGCCGCCGTGGAAGCCCTCCGCAGCCGCGGCTTCCGGCAGTACGAAATTTCCAATTTTGCCCGGAAGGGTCTGTACTCCCGGCACAATATGAAATACTGGACGGGCGGCGAATATCTGGGCTTCGGCCCCAGCGCCAGCTCGGACTTTGCCGGAAAGCGCTTCACCCTGAAACGGGATTTGCAGGAATACATCGCCGGTATCCGGGACGGCGGCGACATTATGGAGGATTTACAGGAGATCCCCATGCGGGAGCGGGCGGGCGAGTATCTGATGCTTCGTCTGCGCACCAGTCAGGGCATCAGCGCCGCGGAATACGAAAAGCTGTTCCTGCTGCCCTTCGCCCCGCTGGAAGATGTGCTGGAAAAGCGCCGCCGCTACTATCAGGCGACCCAGAACGACTCCGGCCGCTGGGTGCTGACCCCTCAGGGGTATCTGGTCAGCAACGACATCATCACGGACCTTTTGATCGCGCAGGACAGCTCCCACCCGCTCAAGCGGATATAACGTCGTATCCGCCCGAAATTTACAACGATTTTGCCGCCGGGGAATTGACATTTTTCCCGGCGGCATGTATAATGTATGCGCTAAGGAAGCTCTGATTAAATCGGCAAGAGCTGTGGGCGGGAGATTTTTCGGCCAATCGAGGCATCGAAAGCGGTGAAATACTGTATGTATTTCCCGTTTTCGATACCGAAGAGTGGGCGGAAAAGATCCGCTCACAGCCGCAGACGATTTGCTCAGAGTTTCCTAAGCCCTCTGCTCGCAGTAGACGCACCTGTGGATGTCCGCGGCCTTGTCGGTGCAGCGGAACAGCTGGGGCAGCTCCTGCTCGGTCTGGGTGATGCACTTGGGATTGCGGCAGACACGGTCGTATTCCAAACCGGTCGTGTCAATGGCTTCCTTTGCGGGATTCCGGGCGGCTTCGTCCAGAAGCTTCAGGATGAGCGCCATGCGCATGTACTTGCCGTTCAGCGCCTGACGGAAATAGGCGGCTCTGGGGTCGTCGTCCACCTTGACGCTGATCTCATTGACACGGGGCAGGGGGTGCAGGACGCACATTTTTTTCTTCGCCAGCTTCATTTTCTCGGTATCGAGGACGTAGCTGTCCTTGAGCCGCTCGTATTCCCAGGGGTCGTCGAAGCGCTCCCGCTGGATGCGGGTCATGTACAGCACGTCAAGCTTGGGCATGGCTTCCTCCAGAGAGGACACTTCCGTGTAGGGGATTCCCTGATTTTCAAAAACATTATACCGAATAAAACCGGGGATTTTCAATTCCTCCGGGGAAATCAGAACAAATTGAATGCCTTTGTAGCGGCTCATGGCCTCAATCAGGGAGTGGACAGTCCGGCCGTATTTCAGGTCGCCGCACAGACCGATGGTGAGGTTATCCAGCCGCCCCATTTCCCGGGAAATGGTCAGCAGGTCGGCAAGGGTCTGGGTGGGGTGGTTGTGGCCGCCGTCTCCGGCGTTGATGACGGGGATGGAGGCCGCCTGACTTGCCACATAGGGTGCGCCCTCTTTGGGGTGGCGCATGGCGATGATGTCTGCGTAGCAGCTGACAATTTTGGCGGTGTCCGCCACGCTTTCACCCTTGGAGGCGGAGGAAGAACTGGCTTCGCTGAAGCCGATGACGCTGCCGCCCAGCTCCAGCATCGCGGCCTCAAAGCTCAGGCGGGTGCGGGTGGAGGGCTCGAAGAACAGCGTCGCCAGCTTCTTGTGGGCGCATCTGTCCCAGTAGTTTTCCGGGTGGGCAATGATATCCTTGGCGGTGGCGATCAGTTCGTCCAGCTCGTCTACGCCTAAATCCAGAATGCTGTTCAGACTCCTCATGCTTTCGCTCCATTCACGGCAAGGTAGTTTTTGATCCGCGCCACGTTCTCGGCGTTGGCGGGATTTTCTTCCAGATAGGCGATGATGTCATACACATCCACCACGGAGTAGACGGGGAAGCCAAATTCCTCTTCCACTTCCTCCATGGCCAGCTTTTCGCCCTTGCCCCGCTCCTTGCGGTCAACCATAATAAATGTGGCGGCGACCTTGACGCCCTCCAGACGGCTTAAGATAGCCATGCTTTCCCGGATGGCGGTTCCGGCGGTGATGACATCCTCCACGATGACCACGTCCTCACCGGCCTTGGGGACGTAGCCCACGAACACGCCGCCCTCGCCGTGATCCTTAGCTTCCTTGCGATTGAAGAAGAAGGGAACGTCCAGCCCGTCCCGACTCAGGGCAACGGCGGCGGACACGGCGATGGAAATGCCCTTGTAGGCGGGGCCATAGAGGACGGCCTTCCGCTGCCCCAGCTTTTCCCGGTAGGCGCGGGCGTAGAATTCGCCCAGAGTCGCAATTTCCTTACCGGTTTTGATCTCCCCGGCGTTGATGAAATAGGGGATTTTCCGGCCGGATTTGGCGGTGAAATCGCCGAATTTCAGCACACCGGCCATCTCCAGAAACTGAATGAATTCTCTTTTGTAGCTTTCCAAAATGCTTCCTCCTTATTTCAGTCGCAGAATTCCGCCATGCAGCGCTCGTAGGCGGCAACGGGGTCGGCGGCGGCCGTGATGGGACGGCCGACCACGATGTAGTCCGAACCGATGGCCTTGGCGGCGGCTGGGGTCATCACCCGCTTCTGGTCGCCCACATCGCCGTCGGCGAAACGGACGCCGGGGGTCACGGTGAGAAAGTGCTGACCGCAGCGCTCATGCACCTTCCCCGCTTCCAGAGGAGAGCAGACCACGCCGTCCAGACCCGCGTTTTTCGCGGTCTCGGCGTAGTGCATGACCACTTCGTCAATGGGTTCATGAATGAGCAGGTCGGACTCCATGGCCGTCTGATCGGTGGAGGTCAGCTGGGTCACGGCGATCAGCAGGGGACGGGTGCCGTCCTCCCGGGTCAGGCCCTCCAGCGCGGCCTTCATCATGGCGGTGGTACCGGCGGCGTGGAGGTTGGTGATGTCCACGTCCAGATTCCGCAGGACGGACATGGCTTTTTTCACGGTGTTGGGGATGTCGTGGAGCTTTAAGTCCAGAAAAATCTTGTGTCCCCGGGCTTTGATCTCCCGGACGATGGCGGGGCCTTCCGCGTAGTACAGCTCCATGCCGATCTTCACGAAGGGCTTGCGGCCGGTGAATTTGTCCAGAAAAGCGAAGGTCGCCTCGGCGGATGAAAAATCGCAGGCAACAATGACGTCCTTACCCATTATTTCGCGCCTCCTATAATGTCTTTCAGATTCTCAATTTTGTATTTTTCCATGACGGCGGGAAGCTCCCGGATGATGTCCCGGCAGGCGTAGGGATTTACGAGATTGGCCGCGCCCACCTCCACGGCGGTAGCGCCTGCCAGCATCATTTCCACCACATCTTCGGCGCTGCTGACGCCGCCCATGCCCACCACGGGAATTTTCACCGCGCCCGCGACCTGATAGATCATGCGCAGCGCCACCGGGAAGATGGCAGGGCCGGAAAAGCCGCCCATTTTGTTGGCGATGACGGGTCTTCGGGTGCGCAGATCAATGCGCATACCAAGCAGAGTGTTAATCAGGCTGATGCCGTCCGCTCCCGCGTCCTCGCAGGCTCTGGCGATGGAGACGATATCGGTGACGTTGGGGGAGAGCTTGACGATAACAGGCTTTTTCGTGACCTTTTTCACCGCTGCCGTTACCTCTGCGGCGGCTTCCGGGCAGGTGCCGAAGCTCATGCCGCCGCCGTGAACGTTGGGGCAGCTGACGTTGACCTCCAGCCAGCCCACCTGTTCTTCCTTGTCCAGTTTTTCACAGGTATAGGCGTAATCCGCCACGGAAAAGCCGGAGACGTTGGCCATGACCGGCTTGTGAAAGCACTGTTTCAGCTTCGGGAGTTCTTCGGCAATGACCTTCTCCACGCCGGGATTTTGCAGCCCCACGGCGTTGATCATGCCGCCGGTACACTCGGCGATGCGGGGCGTGGGATTTCCGAACCGGGGTTCTTTCGTGGTTCCCTTGAAGGAGAAGGTGCCAAGGCAGTTAATGTCGTACAGTTCGGCAAACTCATAGCCGTAGCCAAAGGTGCCGGAGGCGGGGATGACCGGGTTGTCCAGCTCGATGCCGCAGAGGTTCACGCTCAGGCTTCCCATAGAATTTCCTCCTTCCGCATGACGGGGCCGTCCTTGCAGATGCGTTTGTATCCCGTGAGGGTCTTGCAGGAGCAGCCCATGCAGGCGCCGAAGCCGCAGCCCATCCGTTCCTCGAAGCTCATCTGGCCGGAGGTGCAGGCGGCTTTATACACCGCCTTGAGCATCGGCTCCGGGCCGCAGGTGTAGAAATAGGAATAATTCAGATCGTTCAGCGGCGTGGTGGCGAAGCCCTTGACGCCATAGCTTCCGTCGGCGGTGGCGACGATCACCCGGCACCCCAGAGCCCGGAATTCCGCTTCGTAAAATACTTCCGATTGGGTGTTGAAGCCCAGAATCACCGTTACCTGCTTGCCCATGGCAAGCAGCTGTTTTGCAAGGTGGTACAGCGGCGGGACGCCCACACCGCCGCCCAGTAAGACGGGGCTGTCCCCGGCTGGGGCGAGGTCGTAGCCGTTGCCCAGACCGGTCAGGATGTCCAGCTTCTCTCCGGGAACCATCCGGGAGAGGATTTCCGTACCCTTGCCCACCACCTTGTAGACGATGGTGAGGGTGCTGCCGTCATAGTCGCACACGGAAATGGGACGGCGGAGGAACTTCCCTGTGATCTGAATGTTGACAAACTGCCCCGGGGCGGTAATGGCGGAGGTGTCGCCGAAAAGCACCATTTTGTAGACGCAGTCCGTCAGAGGGGTATTGGATAGGATTGTGAAAATGCTCTGTTTCATGGTCGCTCCTTCCGGGAATTTTTGGCGTTGCCTGCTCAGGCGTCAATCGTAGAAATCGTCAGCGTGGTTTCTTCCAGCACATCCAGCAGAACCCGGATGGTGTCCAATGCGGTAAACAGCGTCACATTGTGCTCCGTGGCGATCCGGCGGATCTTCGTGCCGTCCCGACCGCTGGAGCCGGGGTCGCGGGTGTTGATGACGTAGGCAATGTGTCCCTGACGCAGGGCGTTGGGGATTTCGTCGCTGCCGTCGCTGATCTTGCCCAGAACGTGGGTGCGGATGCCGTTTTCCTTCAGGAATGTGGCAGTTCCGGCGGTGGCCTCGATGTTGAAGCCCAGACGGTAGAACCGGCGGATCAGGGGCAGCGCTTCCTCCTTGTCCCGGTCGGCGATGGTGGCAAGGACGGTGCCGTAGTTCTGCAGCTTCATGCCGGAGGCCTGCAGCGCCTTGTACAGGGCACGGGTCATGGTGCGGTCATAGCCGATGGCCTCGCCGGTGGACTTCATTTCGGGAGTCAGATAGGCGTCCAGACCGCGGATTTTATTGAAGGAGAATACCGGCGCTTTGACGTACCAGCGCTCCTTTTCGGCGGGGTAGATATCGAAGAAGCCCTGCTCCTTCAGGCTCAGACCCAGAATCACGTCGGTGGCGATGTCCGCAAGGCTGTAGCCCGTGGCCTTGCTCAGGAAGGGGACAGTGCGGGAGGAACGGGGGTTGACCTCGATGACGGACACGTTGTCCTCGGGGTCTACGATGAACTGCACATTGAACAGGCCGATGATGCCGATGCCCAGACCCAGCTTCTTGGCGTATTGCAGAATGATGCCCTTGACCTTGTCAGAGATGGAGAAGGAGGGGTAGACGGAGATGGAGTCGCCGGAGTGAACGCCGGTGCGCTCCACCAGCTCCATGATGCCGGGGACGAACACGTCCCGGCCGTCGCAGATGGCGTCGATCTCCACTTCACGGCCCTGAATGTATTTGTCTACCAGAACGGGCTTGTCCTCGTCGATCTCCACGGCGCTTTTCAGGTAATGGCGCAGCTGGGTCTCGTTTGCCACGATCTGCATGGCGCGGCCGCCCAGCACGAAGCTGGGACGCACCAGCACGGGGTAGCCGATCTCATTCGCCGCCGCGAGACCGTCCTCGATTTTGGTGACGGCCTTTCCCTTGGGCTGGGGGATGTCCAGCTTTTTCAGGAGCTTTTCAAAGGCGTCCCGGTTTTCGGCTCTGTCGATGGCCTCGCAGCCGGTGCCGATGATCTTCACGCCCCGGTCATGGAGGGGCTGGGCCAGATTGATGGCGGTCTGGCCGCCCAGAGACGCGATCACGCCGTCGGGCTTTTCAAAATCGATGATGTTCATCACATCCTCGGGAGTCAAAGGCTCAAAATACAGCTTGTCGGCGGTGGTGTAGTCGGTGGAGACGGTCTCGGGGTTATTGTTGATGATGATGGCCTCGTAGCCCGCCTTTTTGATAGTCATGACGGCGTGGACGGTGGAGTAGTCGAATTCCACGCCTTGACCGATGCGGATGGGGCCTGCGCCCAGTACCACAATCTTCTTTTTGTTCGTCAGCCGGGAGACGTTCCCGCCGGTGTAGGAGGAGTAGAAGTAGGGGATATACGCGCCGGTGTGGCAGGTGTCCACCATACGGAAGGCCGGGAACATACCGTGTTCTCTGCGGAAATCGGACACGTCCGTCTCGGAGCATTTCCAGAGCCTGCTCACATATTTATCGCTGAAGCCCATCTTCTTGGCGTCCAGAAGGGCTTCCGGCTCTTTGACATGGAGCTTTAAGTATTCCTCCATGTCCACGATGCGCTTGATGGCGTTCAGGAAGTAGACGTCAATGGCGGTGATCTCATGAATCTGCTCCACGGTGACGCCCCGGTAGATGATTTCCGCAATGGCGAAAATGTTGTCGGAGCGGAACACGCTGATATAGTCCAGCAGCTCCTCCGTGGTCATGTCGTCGAATTTGTGATGGTAGATGTGGTTCGCGCCTACCTCCAGAGAGCGGATGCCCTTGAGCAGGGATTCCTCCAGATTGGAGCCGATGCCCATGACCTCGCCGGTGGCCATCATCTGGGTGCCCAGAATGTTGATGGCGGAGGTGAACTTGTCGAAGGGGAACCGGGGCAGCTTGGTGATGACGTAGTCCAGCTTCGGCTCAAAGGCGGCGTTGGTGTTGGCGATTTTGATGTCCTCCAGCGCCATGCCCACGGCGATTTTCGCGGTGACCCGGGCGATGGGGTAGCCGGAGGCCTTGGAGGCCAGGGCGGAGGAACGGGAGACCCGGGGGTTGACCTCGATGAGATAGTATTTGGAGGAATTGGGGTCGAGAGCAAACTGAACGTTGCAGCCGCCCTCCACCTTCAGCGCCCGGATGATCTTGATGGCGGAGTCGTTGAGCATCTTCATGTCGTGGTCGCTGAGGGTCATGATGGGGGCGACCACCATGCTGTCGCCGGTGTGGACGCCCACGGGGTCGATGTTCTCCATGCCGCAGATGGTGATGGCGTGGTCATTGGAGTCCCGCATGACCTCGAATTCGATCTCCTTGTAGCCCTTGACGGACTTTTCCACCAGAACCTGATGGACAGGGGAGAGGGCGAAGGCGTTGAGACCAATTTCCACCAGCTCGTCTTCATTGTAAGCAAAGCCGCCGCCGGTGCCGCCGAGAGTAAAGGCGGGACGAAGCACCACAGGATAGCCGATGCGCTTGGCGGCCTCCTTGGCCTCCTCCAGGGAGTAGGAAATTTCGGAGGGGATGACCGGCTCGCCGATGGACTGGCACAGCTCCTTGAAAAGCTCCCGATCCTCGGCGCGCTCGATGGACTCGCTGGAGGTGCCCAGCAGCCTGACCCGGCATTCCCGCAAAATGCCCTTCTTTTCCAGCTGCATGGCCAGATTCAGACCTGTCTGACCGCCGATGCCGGGGATGATGGCGTCGGGACGCTCGTAGCGGATGATCTTGGCGATATATTCCAGCGTCAGCGGCTCCATGTAGACCTTGTCGGCGATGATGGTGTCGGTCATGATGGTGGCGGGGTTGGAGTTGCACAGCACCACCTCGTAGCCCTCTTCTTTCAGGGCAAGACAGGCCTGCGTCCCGGCGTAGTCAAACTCAGCAGCCTGACCGATGACGATGGGGCCGGAGCCAATGATGAGAATTTTCTTGATGTCGGTTCTTTTTGCCATGGTGTTTCTCCTCTCGTTATTTGGCGGTATGGGTTTCCGGAGCGGCGTATACCAGCTTTCCGTCACAGATGGTGGCGATGCACTTTCCGCTGACCTGCCGGCCCGCGAAGGGCGTGGCTCTGCCCTTGGAAAGAAAGTCCTTCGGGTCGATGGCGTATGCGGCGTTCAAGTCCCAGATGCTGTAGTCTGTCCCCAGAGGAAGACCGAAGCGTCTGCGGGGATTGACGCACAAAAGCTCCAATAGTTTGTTCAGGCTTAGAATGCCCGGTTTTACCAGACAGGTATACAAAATCGGGAAAGCGGTTTCAATGCCCACAATGCCGAAGGCGCTTTTTTCCAGCCCTCGGGATTTTTCCTCAGCGGAGTGTGGGGCGTGGTCGGTGGCGATCATGTCGATGGTGCCGTCCAGAATTCCATGAATCAGGGCCTCCCGGTCTTCCTTTCCTCGCAGGGGCGGGTTCATTTTGAAACGGCCGTCCTCCTGCAGGTCGCTGTCATCCATCACCAGATAGTGGGGGCCGGTCTCGCAGGTCACGTCCAGTCCCTCGGCCTTGGCCTTGCGGATGAGCGCCACGCTTTCCTTCGCGGAGACGTGACAAACGTGGTAGGCGCAGCCGGTTTCTTTTACCAGCTGCAAGTCCCGGGCAATTTGCCCCCATTCGCTTTCGGAGCAAATGCCCCGATGGCCATGGGCTTTGGCATAATCACCGTCGTGGATGTACCCGCCCCGCAAGAGCGAGTTGACCTCGCAGTGGGCGACAATGGGCTTCCCGAGGGCTTTTGCACGAAGCATGGCCTGCCGCATCAGGTCGTCACTCTGCACGCCCCGGCCGTCGTCGGAAAAACCTACCACGTCGGGCGCCATGCCCTCCAGGTCGGAAAGCGCTTCGCCCTGCTCGCCGACGGTGATCGCACCATAGGGGTAGATGTGGATGCAGGCGGTTTCCTCGATGAGACGGCGCTGAACTCTCAGATTCTCCACGCTGTCCGGCACCGGGTTCAGGTTGGGCATGGTGCAGACCGCGGTATAGCCGCCCCGGGCGGCTGCCCGGCTGCCTGTGGCGATGGTCTCCTTATAAGAAAAACCCGGCTCTCTGAAATGCACATGCACGTCACAAAAGCCGGGAAAAATAACATATTCAGAAGAATCGAACCCGGAAAGACCGGGGGCGGAAAGGGAGGAACAAACCCCTTCGGAAAATACGGACCCCAAAGAAGCAACGTAAACCTTGGCTTTCGTCATATCCGTCATGCTGATCTCCTTTCTGTAAAAAACGTCATGCATGAGCACCGCACTACGAAAATGCGCAAATGCCGGTGCATGAAGTTTTTTGTGCATCATTTCCGGTTGCCCCGCAGGGGCGAGGAAATGGTACATTTCTTATTTTGCTATGCTTTTGCATAGCAAAACGCCCTGCCGGGAAAGCGGCAAGACGGGCGGGATGAGCCGCTGAACTTATCCGTTAAATTATAGCATGGGCAGGAGTGGTTGTCAATTGGGAAAAATGGACATGGATACACCCGAAAACGGCGGGGCTTTTGGGCATAGGGGCGCGATTGAACTGCCCCCTTGTCTCTTTCTGGGAGAGGCGGTTGAGCGAAGCGAAGACGGAGAGGGAAAACAGGGAAAAAGCCCTCTCAGTCACCTTCGGTGACAGCTCTCCCAAAGGGAGAGCCAAGGGGGTTGCACCCCGCTTCATTTTTCTCCGCTCTCCGGGAGGACTCCCGATTCCTTGAGCCTGTCCAGCGCCGTCCGGTAGCCGCCGCCATATACGAGGCACCGGTTGACCCGGCTGATGGTAGCCGAGCTGGCACCGGTGGATTCCGAGACTTCGATATAGTTTTCGCCGCTGTCCAGCAGGCAGGCGACCCGGAACCGCTGGGACATGGCCTGCAATTCCTTGATGGTGGCCACGTCCTCAAAAAACAGGCGGCAGTCCTCCAACGTCCGCAGGGACAGAATGGCCTCGAAAAACAGATCTTCACCGGGATGTCGAACGATATCCATAACACGGAGTCCTTTCTTCTGGGGTGCTTTCCTATACTTTACCACTTTACCATATTGAATACAAGTCCCTTTTGGAGTTTTTCGCAGGAAAAAGGGGGGAAGAAGGGGCGGTTTTTGTGGGTTCCTCTGAAAAAGACAAATGTCCCTGTATGAGATACTTTTTTCCGCGCCAAATGCTTGACTTGCGCCTCCTGCGGTGCTAGAATTGGGAAATAAAATTTCAGAGAGGTGTTTACAATGGAAAGAAAAGATATTGACTGGGGCAATCTGGGATTTGGCTACGTCCAGACCGACATGCGCTATGTCTCCAATTTCCGAAACGGCCAGTGGGATGACGGCTGCCTGACCGATCAGGCCACCATTACCATGAGCGAGTGCGCCTGCGTTCTGCAATACGCCCAGACCTGCTTTGAGGGGCTGAAAGCCTACACCACCGAGGATGGACGCATCGTCTGCTTCCGCCCTGACCTGAACGCCCAGCGGATGGCCAGTTCCTGCCGCCGCCTGAAAATGCCCGTGTTCCCCGAGGACAGGTTCGTGCAGGCCGTAGTGGAGACCGTCCGCGCAAACTCCCAGTGGGTGCCGCCCTACGGCTCCGGCGCGACGCTGTACGTCCGTCCGTTCATGTTCGGCAGCGACGCCATCATCGGCGTCAAGCCCGCGACGGAGTATCAGTTCCGGGTGTTCGTCACCCCGGTCGGCCCCTATTTCAAGGGCGGCATCAAGCCCCTGAAGCTGCGCATCTCCGATCTTGACCGGGCGGCGCCCAAGGGCACCGGCGACGTCAAGGCGGGCTTAAACTACGCCATGAGCCTTTACAACATTGTGGACGCCCACGAGAAGGGCTTTGACGAGAACGTCTACGTGGACTCCGCCACCCGCACCCACATTGAGGAGACCGGCGGCGCCAACGTGATTTTCGTCACCAAGGACGGCAAGCTGGTCACCCCCAAGTCCGACACCATTCTCCCCTCCATCACCCGGCGCAGCCTGCTGCAGGTGGCGAGGGATTATCTCGGCATGGAGGTGGAGGAGCGCCCCGTGGAGTTGGCAGAGATCGGCGAATTTGCCGAGTGCGGCCTGTGCGGCACGGCGGCGGTCATCTCCCCTGTGGGCACCATTGTGGATCACGGCAAGGAAATTCACTACGTGGGTATGGGCCTCACCATCCAGAAGCTTTACGATACCCTTACCGGCATCCAGATGGGTCGTCTGGAAGCCCCCAAAGGCTGGATCCAGATCATCGAGTAATGTACAATGTTCAAAAAAGGCAAGCCGTTTTTCGGCTTGCCTTTTTTGAACGGAATTACGCGAGAATAGGCTTCAAAGCGTCGGCGAGAACCTTTTCCTGTGCTTCGGCTTCCGCCAGATCTTTGCCCAGAGTGGTGAAATAGGTCTTGATCTTCGGCTCGGTGCCGGAGGGGCGGACGATGACCGTCGCGCCGCCTTCCAGATTGTACACCAGCACATTGGCGGCGGGCAGGCCGGTCTGAGTGGTGTTCTGGTAGTCGGTGATTTTGGTCACCTTGTAGCCGCCAATCTCTACAGGGGGCTTCTCCCGCAGGGAGGCCATGATACCGGCCATCTTGTCCATGCCGGACAGGCCGGGGAACTCAAAGGAGTTCACCTTGTTCAGATACCGGCCGTATTTTGCGTAAATGGCTTCCAGCCGCGCCTTGATGGACGAGCCGATGAAACGGTAGTAGGCCGCCATTTCACAGATCAGCATGGAGCCGATAATGGCGTCCTTGTCCCGGACGTAAGGGCCTGCAAGGTAGCCGTAGGATTCCTCGAAGCCCAGAATGAAGCGATCCACCTCACCGGCGGCCTCCAGCTTGGCGATCTGGTCGCCAATCCACTTGAAGCCGGTGAGAACGTTGCGCATTTCCACGCCGTAATCCGCGGCCACGATGTCCGCGAGGGGAGTGGAGACCAGAGACTTTACCGCCACGGGGCGCTTGGGCAGGGTGCCTTTTTCAATGCGGCCCTGACAGATGTAGTCCAGCAGCAGCACGCCCACCTCGTTGCCGGAGACCAGCTCGTAGGAGCCGTCGGGGCAGCGGATGGCAATGCCCACCCGGTCGGCGTCGGGGTCGGTGGCCAGCATCAGATCGGCGCCGGTCTTCTCGGCCAGCTCCAGACCCAGCCGCAGAGCCTCGAAAATCTCCGGGTTGGGATAGGGGCAGGTGGGGAAGTTGCCGTCTGGGTACTGCTGCTCGGGGACAATGGTGATGTCGTCAATGCCGATGTCATGAAGCACCCGGGTGACCGGCACCAGACCGGAGCCGTTCAGGGGGGAGTACACCAGCTTCAGTCCGGCGGTTTTGCAGATGCCGGGGCGGACGGCGCAGGCTTCAATGGCGCTGTACAGCGCCTCCTTGCAGTCCTCGCCCACGTATTCGATCAGACCCTGGGCGATGCCGTCTTCAAAGGCCATCATCTTCGCGCCGGTGAGAATGTCGGTTTTCTGAATTTCCGCGTATACCACGGCGGCGGCATCGTCCGTCATCTGGCAGCCGTCGGGGCCGTAGGCTTTGTAGCCGTTGTATTTGGCGGGGTTGTGGGAGGCGGTGATCATGATACCGGCGTTCGCCTTGTAGTACCGGGTGGCAAAGGACAGGGCGGGGACGGGCATCAGCGCGTCGTAAATCCGCACCCGAATGCCGTTGGCAGCCAGAACGCAGGCGGCGTTTCTGGCAAATACGTCGGAATTGATGCGGCTGTCATAGGAAATGGCGACCAGCTGGCTGCCACCCTGGGTCTTGACCCAGTTCGCCAGTCCCTGGGTGGCCTGCCGGACAACGTAAATATTCATCCGGTTGCTGCCCGCGCCCAGAATGCCCCGCAGACCGGCGGTGCCGAATTTCAGCGCCACAGCAAAGCGCTCCTTGATCTCATTGTCCTGTCCCTCGATTTTCCTCAGCTCATCGGTGAGGGCGGGATCTTCCAGATCAGCGATCAGCCAGCGCTTATAATCATCTATGTACATCGTTATCACCTTTTCTTCATATAAATGCACGTATAATATAGTTCATCAGGCAGAAAAAGTCAATGCCGGAGTGGGGGCAGCCGCGTTATGGGGGCAAAAAATGGGAGGCGACGGAAATCCGTCGCCTCCCTTGCGTATTTTAGAAATGTTTTCTCTTGCGGTCGTAGACGCTTACAGCAGCCGCACCGCAGAAGGAGAACAGCAGCACGCTGCCAAGAACCATGACGATCTCGCTGTCGCCGGTCTTGGGGATGTTGTCCTTGCCGTTCTTCACGGACTTCCACTGAGCGACATAGGTGACATCCTTGGTCACGGTGTCAGTGACCTTGGGGGACCAACCGGTGAAGGTGTAGCCCTTACGGGTGGGCTTGCCATCGAACTTGGGGGTATCGGTTCCGGCCTCAAGATCGCTGTAAACCTGATCCTTGAACGCCTTGCCCTTCACGCCGTCGGTGTAGGTAACGGTGTAGAGCTTCTCCCACTTGGCGGTGTAAGTCGCGTTACCGGTCACGGTCTCGGCGACTTCGGGTTCCCAACCGACGAACTTGTAGCCCTTACGAGTGGGATCCTTCGTGCCGAAGGCGGGGGTGCTGGTGCCGTAGGGGATGTCTTTGTAGACGACATCCTCGAAGACTTCCTCGCCCTTCACACCGTCGGTGTAAGTAACGGTGAGAAGCTCGCACTTGACGTTGAAGGTGACGCTGGTCTCTGCAGCCGTCCACTTCTCACCATTCCAGGTCAGCTCGATGGTCTTGCTGTCACGGTCATCAAGGGTGTGGGGGCCAACATTCTCTTCTGCGTTGTACTTGGCAACGTAATCCTTTGCGTTTACGGTGAGGATGCAGGTGTACGCAGTTCCCTTGCGCTCGGGGTCGGAGACGTTGTAAGTGCCTTCGATGAGCGTGTAGGACTTGCCGTTGTGCGCAGTGGTGGTCGTGCAGTCCACCTTCGCGTTGATGCCCAGCCCCTTCAGTTCATCGTAGGTGGGCTTTTCGGGGGGGCACTCGACGTGGAAGGTGATGGGCAGTTCGGTCTTCGCGACCCACTTTTCGCCATTCCACTTCAGCTCGACGGTCTTCTCAGCCTGCTCGCCGACGATCAGCGCATGGGTCTTGCCCATATCGGAGCTGTACTTCTCGATGATCTTGGCTGCCTTGACAGTGATGGTGCAGGTATAGCCCTCGGAGGCGGTACCGGTGACGTCGCTGACGGTGTACTCACCCTGCGTCGGCTTGTAATCCTTGCCCCAGTGGTTGACGTTCTGGTTATCGCAGACGATCTTTACGCCTCTGCCGATCGCACCCTCAATGTCCTTCTTGCTGGGCTGCTCGGGGGGGCACAGGGTATGGAAGGTGACAGGCAGTTCGGTCTCAGCGACCCACTTTTCGCCATTCCACTTCAGTTCAATGGTCTTTTCGGCGGGTTCACCGGCAATCAGCGTATGAACCGCGTCGCCCATGTCGGAGCTGTACTTCTCGATGAACTTGGCTGCCCTGACGGTAACGGTGCAGGTGTAGCCATCGGCGGCGGTGCCCATGACATTGCTGACGGTGTACTCGCCCAGCGTCGGCTTATACTTCTTTTCGCCGTGGTTGACGTTCTGGTTATCGCAGACAACCGCCACGCCTCTGCCAATCGCGCCCTCGATGGCCTTCTTATCGGGCTGGACAGGCTTCCACTGAGCGGTGTAAGTGACATCCTCGGTCACGGTCTCGGCGACCTCGGGGTTCCAGCCGTCGAACACAAAGCCCTTACGGGTGGGAGTGCCGCCGGAGAAAGCGGGAGTCGGGGTGTCCTTCTCCAGATCGGAATGGACATCGTCCTTAAAGGCTTTTCCGTCAACGCCATCGGTGTAGGTGACGGTGTAGAGCTTTTCCCACTGAGCGACGTAGGTCACATTTTCGGTCACGGTTTCAGCAACCGTGGGTTCCCAGCCGAGGAACTTGTAGCCCGCGCGGGCGGGAGTGCCCTCGAAAGCGGGGGTGGCATCCTCGTACTTTGCCGTATAAGCCTGATCCGCGAATGCCTCACCGTTCACACCGTCGGTGTAGGTCACGGTGTAGGTGTTCTTTTCCCAAACGGCGTACAGATTCGTCCAGCCGTTCACGGTCTGGCCGGTCACGTCGCCGTTCTGACCCTCACGGCTCCAGAACTTGAAGGTGTAGCCGGTGCGGGTCGGGGTGGGAGCGTCCGCGGTGGGAAGGGTCGAACCAAAGAGCGCAGTGGTGCTGTACAGCCGACCTTCGGTCTTGCTGTGGTCATTCTGGTAGTCTCTCCAGGCTTCCTCACTCTGGAAGTAAACGACCTGGAACTTGTCATAGACCATGCACTTCAAATTCGTCCACCCGTTGACGGTTTTCTCCTTCAGACCGGCAGGGGGATTAGCGGGGTCGCTCTTGTAGATATTAAACAGGCCGTCGTCGTACCAGCCGTAGAACTCGTAGTTCCCGGTGTAATAGTCGGCAATGTCGATCGTGGACAGGTCAATGACATGCCCCTTCGGCTGGCTTTCGAGCGCGACGTCCTTATAAGCCTTCGAGGTGTCGCCGTTGCGATAAATCACAAGATGGACGGGGAACAGCTCTTCTTCGCACTCGACAGGGAAGGTAACGGGGTCATTGACAACCCACCGACCCTCTACATATTTCAGCGTAAGGGGCTTGGTGTTGTCACCGGTCAGGGTGTGCTTGCCGAAGTCGGTGTTGTACTTCGTTACATACTCATCAGCAGTGATGATAATGTCACAGGTGTAGCCGTCGGTTTCGTTGCCGGAGACATCGCCGATGTTGTATGTTCCCTCGATCAGCGGGAAGCGTGCGGCGTTGTGCGTCTCGGGCTTCGTGGTGCAGGCCACTTCCACGGGCGCTTCCAGCTTGGCCAGATCTTCAGCACCGGGCTTTGCGGGCGGAACGATCTCCGTCACGCACGCAACGTTGAAAACAACGGGGGTCCCGCTCGTAACAGTCCAGCCGTTATCCGTGTATTTCAGCGTAACAGTTGCGCTGGCGTCTTTGGGATCGTGAGTTGCGCCGGTATCGGTGTCGAACTGCTCCACATACTTCTGAGAGTTGATGGTGACAGTGTAGGTGTAGCCGTTCTCGGCGTCGCCTGCAACCTCACTGGTGGTGTAGGAGCCGGAAATCAAAGTGTAGCCCTTGGTCTTAAGCTCGTGGGCAGCCTTGCCGTTGGTGCAGTTGACGGTGATATTATCGATCAGACCGCTGAGGTCGCCCTCACCGGGAGCCGTGGGCTTATCAGGCTTGGGGGGAGTTGCTTCTTCCCACACGGCGTACAGCGTTCTGGTCCAGGTGTTGCCATTCTTGACAACATCATTGCCTTGCTGGGATACGGAACACAGCGTGCCACCGGTGTAGATCGTATCAGATCCATCCTTGGCCTTCCAGCCCTTAAAGACATAGCCTTCCCGGGTGGGAATGGTATTCTTCACTGTAAAGGAGTGGTATCTGATAGCTGCATCTGTTGTAGACCACGAATCAGCACTGGGCGCGCCGGTGCCGCCATTGGCATCATAGTTCAGCGTGTATGTATATTTCGTGGTGGGGTTGGGGTTCTTCGCTACGAGATAGATCGTAGTGCCCTTATTGCAGGCGGTCGTACCGCTCTTGTTAAGCTGCCATATTGTGGGATTTGCCTTGGCTTCTTTCGACCAACCGACGATCGTGTAGCCGCGGTCAACAGTAGCGCGCTCTGCGGCGGCCTTAATGTCAGAAATCGCAATCGTGTGGTTGTTATACGCGGTATCGGAGTGATTCGAGGAATACTGGCAAACAAACTTGGTCTTTTCGGAAGAACCGTAATTGTAGCCAATGCGGAATTCGTCACCCACATACAGGACGGTGAAGGTGACATCGATCTTATGGCCGGTGTTCAAAGCGGCGGGATTTACATCGGGTTCGGGAATCGTCGGCACGGTCACTCTCTTCTTGACCGCCTCCCATTGGGCGGCATATGTGACATTCGCAGTCACGGTTTCCGCAACGGCGGGATTCCAGCCGACGAAGGTATAGCCTTCCCGGGCAGGGGTGCCGCTGAAAGCGGGGGTCGCGGTACCGAACGACAGGTTGCTGTAAACCTGCTTGTCAAATACTGCGCCGTCTGCGCCGTCAGTGTATGTAACGGTGAATGTTTTCGGCTCTTCCGGTGCAGGGGGATCCTCGTCCTTAGGCTGCTCCTTGCGCGGGGGGGTCGGTCTTCTTCTCGCCCTCGTTCACTACGACGGTCTTGGGCTGGGTTTCGTCAGCCCCCGTCGTATCCTCTGCCAACGCAGTCGTGGGCAGAAGTGTGAAGACCATGAACAGTGCCAGAAACAGACTGAAAATTCTGCGCAAACCATGGTTTTTCATCTTGAAATACTCTCCTTTCATTTGGCGATCCATGCCGGAGGCACAGACCGTCTGCACGGTAACGCCATCATTACCTTTATGCCTGAATTATACGCAATATCACGCCAAAAGTCAATGGAAAAAGACGTCGTTTTTCTGCAATTAGGCAAAAAACTTCATGCATGAGCGCCGCACCACGACAATGTGCAAATGCCGGTGCATGAAGTTTTTGTGCATCATTTCCGGTTGCCCCGCAGGGGCGAGGAAATGGCACATTTCTGATTTTGCTATGCTTTTGCATAGCAAAACAGGGCCGTCTCCATGAGACAGCCCTGTTATATGCGGGAATGGAATGACGGTCACTTTTTTCGGGCGACGACAACGAAACGGCCGTCCTCCACATGGTAGGCGCAGGTCACCAGAGTGATGAGCTTGTCGCCGTAGGCCGCGGTGACGCCGGTGTCGTAGAGCGCCTTGGAGCGGAAATTCGAGATGGCGTTGTTGAAGTCCGCTTCGTCCGCCGCGTCGATGAACTGATAGAACTTGAAGCAGTTCTCATAGGTGTAATAGACCCGGTCATAGAAGGCCGCAAGCACCTCGTACTCGCCCTCCTCGTAGAGAGTGTCAAAGTGGATGGTGGGGTGCGCCTGCCAGTAGGATTTGCTCTCATACTTGGGCAGGGAGCGGAACATGCTGCCGTCCAGCATGTTGTGGCCGTAGATCAGCAGATTGTCGCTGTCGGCGGAGCAGTTGGCGTCGATGAAGGGAATGCCGCCGAAGCTGTACTCCCGCTTAAAATTCGTGTGCAGATATTTTTCCGGATCGGTGGGGGTGTGCATCACCGGGTAGTCGATGACGGTGCCGTCGATGCGCAGCCAGCCAAACAGATCGTGGTTCTGCTCATAAAGGGGGGCGTATTTCGCCAGCATGACCGGCTCCGTCGGCTCAGGCTCCGTGGGGGCGGTGGTTTCCGCGGTCGGCTCGGTGGACCGGGTCTCCGTCGGCGTGGTCTCTACGGGGGCAGCGGTGGCCGTGGCGTTTTCCTCCACCATTTCGGAGAGTTTGCGGAAATCACTGCGGGCTTTGCCCATATGAATCAGGATGGCAGCCACCGCGATCAGCGCGATGCAGAACACTGCCACGAGGATGATGAAAAGGGGATTGGGGCCTCTCCTTCTCCGTCTGCGCTGCCCGGCGTCATTGCGGCGGGGCGGGACGGGGGTGCGGGGTGTCTGGAATTTGCCTTGCCTGTTTGCCATGTTTCTTTCCTCTCATTGAAACTGTTGTGATGTTAGGTATTTTTCGTTTCGTTTTCCTTGTCCGGCGTTGCCCGATATGCGTGATCCTCCACATATATCATCATGCGGTTGCGCAGTACCACATAGAAAAGTATGGCAAGCATACTGCCGATTGCACCTAGAAGCTGATATGCATCGCTTCCTCGCAATTTTTGCGCTGTCCATACGATAATACCAATCCACGCCACAACGCACAGGGCAATCGTTGCAATATGTTCTTTCAGCCATTTTTTCTTGAAAAACGCTATCTTTTCTTTCAGCGTAAATGTACTGTTATCCAGTGCAGTCACAAGATTACTGTCGGCAGCTTTCTTGAAGTCCTCTGTGGCAAGCCGTTCTCCGCTTACAAGTTCGTTGATGCTGACACCGAATTCTTTTGACAGCAGCGACAGCATTTCCACATCGGGCATATAGTTACCGTTCTCCCAACGGGAAATGGTTTTGTTGGTCACGCCGAGCTTTTCTCCGAGTTGCTCCTGCGTCATACCTTTCTCTTTTCGCAGGGCGGCAATAAATTTTCCAATCTTTATTTGATCCATTTTTGTGTACCTCCTAAGAAAAGTATAGCGCATTTTTCATGAGAATGCTTCCCCACAAACAGCGAATTTCGCTTGACAAACTGGAATTTGTAATTACTTTGTAAGAACCTTTTTATGATACGATTTGTTTCCGCAGTATGGGCATTTCATCTTTCTTGATGTGCCGCTATGCAGCGCCATAACAACAGCTTTCATTGTCGGTACATATCTTTTTTTGCATACAGGGCATTCGTAGTATCCCGTATCGTGCTCAATTCTTACTCCATATGGGATGCTCCGGAAGGGCATCCGCCGGAAAAGGGCGGCGACGGAATCTCCGTCACCGCCCTCGTTCAACAGTTTACGTTGTTTTCTTACCCCTGTCTTCTCTTGCGGTCGTAGACGAAGACAGCAGCCGCGCCGCAGAAGGAGAACATCAGAACGCTGCCCAGAATCATGGCGATCTCACCGCTGCCGGTCTTGGGAACGTTGTCCTTGCCGGAGTTGGACTTCCACTGGGCTACGTAGGTGACATCCTTGGTCACGGTTTTGGAGACCTTTGGCGCCCAGTCGCTGAAAGTGTAGCCCCTGCGGGTGGGCTTGCCGTCGAACGCGGGGGTGGCGGTGCCGGACAGCAGGTTGTCATAAACCTGATCCTTGAACGCCTTACCCTTTGCGCCGTCGGTGTAGGTCACGGTGTAGAGTTTCTCCCACTTGGCGGTGTAGGTGACATTCTTTGTCACGGCCTTGGAAACCTCAGGATCCCAACCGCCAAACCGATAGCCCTCACGGGTGGGAGTTCCTCTAAAAGCGGGGGTATCGGTGCCGGACAGCAGATTGCCATAAGCCTGATCGGCAAAGACTTCCTCACCATCCACGCCATCGGTGTAGGTCACGGTGTACTTTTCCTCGTCCTCGTCCGCCTTCCCGTTTCCGTTGGCATCAGTCTTCCAGGTGGCAGCATAGGTGGCGTTTTGGGTCACCCTGTCAGCAATTACAGGAGCCCAGCCGCTGAAAACATAGCCTTCCCGGGCGGGAGTGCCATTAAATGCGGGTGTTCCGGCATTCTCCGGCACCACGGTACTCTGATCCTCAAATATCTCCGCGCTATCTACACCGTCGGTATACGTTACAGAATAGCCAGTTTCCTTCGTCTCAGCATCGTAGCCACAGTAATCGCAGACCTTTTTCACGGATCTGGTATAATGTGTACCGCCCTCTGCCTTTACCCATTCGGTTGCGGTTACCGTGTAAGCATTGTCCTTGTAGCCGTCGGTATACTCCGGATGTAACTCATGGCCGAGCATTTCGCCGTTCTCAAAAACGGGAGTGCTATCAAAGGTGACAACGCTTCTTCCGGTGTTGTTCCCGGGCTTTCCGCCGAAGCCGAACCATCTGCTGCAGGTGACTTTATCGCGGTACACCGAGCCATTGATGGAATTATTTCCGGAAATGTGAATGCGGTACTTATAGTTGCCCATGTTGCTGTCGTTGATATTCAGTACATTCTTGATGGGTACCTCGGAATTGACAGTGCAATTATTGAAATTCACGGTAATATCACATTTCCCGGCACCGTAGTCCGTGTAGACATTGATCGTTTTTCCGGAAGAATTAAAGGTACAGCCATCAAAGGTCATTTCCGGCGAGCTATATGTCCATACTGCATAATCGCCGTTCGGACAGAAAAAGGTTGTATTTCTGAATGTGGCGGAGGTGTAGCCCCAATAAAAGGTCTTGCCGTTTATTATGCAGTTTTCAACGACGGTCTTATCTGCGCGAATAAAGCCAAGATAATCGGCTGAACCCGATTGCAAGGTCATATTCCGAAATGTGATTGTGCCGGAGCCGTCGAAACTATAATCGCCATTGTATTCCGTCCCAAAATAAGCCGGATCAGGCAACGTTGCACCAATGCCCCATGCGGTTTTATCGGCTCCCTGCCCCACAAATGTGAGGTTTTTTCCTTTTGTATCTGCACCTTTTTTGTAAAGCGTGAATTTCCCTTCCCCAAGTACGATGGTATCACCGCTTGCAGCGGCATTTACCGCCTCCTCCAATGTCGGGTATCCGGTTTCCCCAATCCATGCAACGGAAGGCGCGGCCGAGGGCGCGGCGGTGCCCTTCTCCGGGGACGTGTCTGCACCGTTCTCCGAGGACGTGCCTGCACCGTTCTCCGAGGTCGTGTCTGCACTGTTCTTCGAGGACGTGTCTGCACCGTTCTTCGAGGTCGTGTCTGCACCGTTCTCCGAGGATACGGTGGTACCATCCTCAGCAAATGCGACGGTGGGCAGCAATCCCGCAAGCATAGTACAGCACAGCAGGACGCTGAGCAGTATAGAAAGCTTACTTCTTGTTCTCATAAAAATGCCTCCAAATTATTTAATCGGTGGTTATCGGAAACCTCCCCAAAGCGCAAAAAAACTAAGGGAGGCGCAATATACCAACGCCACTAAGTTAGTGGCGAAGTCAACAAGAGTATTTCTGTAAAAATGAGTCAATCCCCGTGCGGGATGCACTTTTCTGCAAAAAGGCATGCCAAATAAGCGGATCAAAAAATCCTGAAGCAAACTGCCAAACAGTGCGTCTTTATTCTTGTACCTTGTGTAGATTGCCCCCGTGGTGACACCGGCTTTGTCAGCGATCTTGTGAAGCGAGGCTTTCTGAAAGCCGTAGGTAAGAAACTCCGAGTATGCAGCCTGAACGATCCCGTCCTCCAGGGAGTGATCCCTATTGGCCATGTTTCCACCTCGCGCTCTGCAATAACATCATTCTTGATAACGGCATGATTATAACATCACTCCTGTGTTTTGTCAATGCGTATTGCGCACTGCCTCGCAAAATACTCCTTGACAAATCCCGGTTCAGAAAGGAAATGGATATGCTTGGGCAAATCACAGCCCGTGACAATCTGATACTAGTGTTACAAAAAGATTGTTATTGCAGTTATCATGTCTATCCTGCAACCTCATGATACTGTCCACGAATTGGGGTTTTCCCCTCTGAGGGATG
>ERZ772812.707-NODE-707-length-27900-cov-4.007793_pt1 | contig 27900 bp, 20 predicted proteins | sample MGYA00511343_ERZ772812 | MGnify/ENA primary metagenome ERZ772812 (study PRJEB29015, sample SAMEA2737706) | human gut metagenome | biome: human gut; feature: human-associated habitat; material: faeces | place: China | collected 2012 ...
AGAACGGCAAGGTAGTAGGCTATACGATTAAGTTTGCCAAGAGCAACCCGATTGTGATTTACAACGGCAAAGACGGTACGGATGGTGTCGATGGAAATACTCCTATTATCGGTGTGAAGAAAGACACGGACGACATCTATTATTGGACGCTGGATGGAGAGTTTATCGTTGTGGATGGACAGAAGGTAAAAGCACAAGGGACAGACGGCAGTGATGGTGCAGATGGTGTTACGCCTAAACTCGAAATTCGAGAGGGCTATTGGTGGATTTCCTATGACAACGGAACAAACTGGACACAGCTGGGTAAAGCCACAGGAGAGGATGGCAAGGATGCAGATAGCATCAAAATCACGCAGGACGAGAATAATGTTTATTTCGAGTTGGAAGATGGTACAATTATTACAATCGCCAAAACGGAACAATCAATAGACCCGAATGTCATTAAATTTGAATCTAATTACATAAAAGCCATATGTCTTCGGAATTGGGATATAGATAACAATGGCCATCTCTCTGTTGAAGAAATTGAAAATATTACAAGTCTTAATCAACAATTTAATCTGCCGTATTATATTCAAGAATACCAGCAAGAATACCTATTTTATGGAAATGACGCTTTGCTATCATTTACAGAATTAGCATATTTTACAAAGATTACTACTATTAGCGGGACGGAGTTTTCTAATTGCAAGAACCTACATTCGGTTATATTGCCAGAAAATTTACAGACAATTGATAACGGGATAGCAATAACTCACAGAGATAGTGGCAGCGGCGTTTCTTCTTTGGCAAAATGGTTTTGGGGAGCCTTTTCAAATACAGCTTTATCAAATATTGTCATTCCTGATAATGTGACAGTTATTGGTCGCTACGCGTTTTATAGGTGCAGTAATCTTAAAAATGTTACAATTGGGAAATCGGTTCAAAAGATTGGTGGTTATGCGTTTGCCCATACGAATTTGCAAACAATCATATGTAAAGCGCAGGTGCCTCCAACACTGTTATCTGACTCTATATCAGAAAATGTTAATACAGGTACAAATCCAGCGAATGTTCAAGGTACGTTTGCAGGTCTTAATAAATCTATGATTGCATTATATGTTCCGATGTCAGCTATTGATGCATATAAAGCAAACGCAAATTGGAAAGAATTTAACATTATAGGAATGAATGAATAAATGTTAAACCATTCTCCTGCTGTGTTTCGACATGGCAGGAGAGGTTAAAAACAAAGTTATTATGGCAAGTGGAGATATAAAGATTTTAGAAAACTTATCTATAAATCAAAATGTAATATGCTGGGTTTTAAGTTATATAGGGGTAGCTTATGCAGAAGCGAACAATTTATGCTACTTGTCCTGCGCTGGTTGGTTTCTGTTCTTGCTCTCTTCCATTTCGATAATGATTACATTGATATTTTACACGATACATTATTGCAGGAAGAAATGGAATAAAGAGGGTTGAATAATACACAATCTATGATAGACTTGGACAGAGGGTTATTAAATCGTTCTGCCCAAGTTTGTCCTTTTTATATTACTTGCATATTTCATAAATTTTTTGTATATTTACATCATAATCAAAGATTTAATAACAATATAAATTTTAGCTAAAATGAAAAGAAAAACACCAAAAATTGAATGAGAAGCAAAGACCGAGACTGTCGATGATATTCAGTATTCCTATGTTGCCAAAGCCGTAACTTACGCACGGGATTGCAATGTCTGTCTATTCGTAGGACGCAAAACAGCAGAACCTACACCATTGAAATTCACTTATTATTTTGAACTCGACATCGACCCTGAAAAGGATATGTCAATTTGATTCCGCAAACGAGGGCAGGACATAGCAGGATTTTCCTTTCGGTTAGACCCGCAAGATTGAAAGGCAGGCATTTTTGTACTTCCGTTATCTAATCTTATAACATTTCCCAAATCTAACCACACCCTTAATCTCTTTGATGCCCATATAAAGAGTGATACGGTCATATTCGACTATACGACAAGAGAGGGCAAACAGAACGTATTCAAATTCCCACTCACGGGTTTCAACGAGAAATATTTAGAGCAGTTCATATAGAAACAAAAGCAACACAACATTCTTAAAAGGAGAGAGCAGGGGGAGGAAAGAAATTTCCTCTTTTTTTTCTGAACCGAGGTTGGGGTCGGTTAGTCTCTCACAATCAACTTAATTCATTCACAATTAAAAGATTATGTACTTATGGAAATGCACTCCACATTAGACTATGGATAGTTGATAGTCTAACGTAATGACAATTAGAAACTTATAACACGATTTTATTCACTTGCAGGAGGTGAAAATCCTCTCCATTGGGTCTCCATCGAGGGGTAAAACAGCTATCTCAACGTTCGTAAACTGCTGATTATTTGCGGATTGCGGAAATAGCTCAGTTGGTAGAGCGCAACCTTGCCAAGGTTGAGGTCGCGGGTCCGAGTCCCGTTTTCCGCTCTAAAACAGGCGATTAAATCCTTGCAATAAGCTAATCAGCGAGTTGTGAGGATTTTCCGTTTGTGGCGGTTAACAATCTGTTAACCGATCTTCTGCACAGCTTTGCTGCAAATCTTCATCTTAATAAAGAACTCGTTAGCGCAAATGTACGGTAAAAATTAATATAAATCAACATAGATTTCGATTTTACACGCTACCCGCTCTGCCTGCATTTTTTGCTGTAATGCTCATTTTACATTTCTCTTGACGAATCGGGGCGCTTATATTAACAGTTATTAAATATAAAGTGCAGCTCATACTAAAAATGAGCTGCACTTTTGGGGATGAAAGGGGTGTCAGAAATCGGTCCTGACCACCCGGAAACCGACATTGGCGTAGCCCTGTGTCCCGGTCCTCATATCATCCGATTTCTCCGAACGGCTGGGTAAGGGTATAACCGTCCTTCTGTACATAGATGGCCGCCTGCTCCTGGGCGACGGGAATTTTTGCCATGCATGCTTTTTATGGGCAAAAGAATAATAGAGGGTTGTTTTTTTAATATTTATGACATCGGCCGGATATGAAAAATGAAAATCCGGTTTATGTAATGCAGACAGCAATTGGAACAAGATACAAAAAACTGTATTTTTGTTCCAGAAGAATATGAAATTAAAATGCAATCAATACCTAACGCCTGTTGCGTTATACGGATTCGGCCGTAACGGAGATCCCCGACCGGCTTTGTTTCGAGGACGTCTCCTGTTTCATCCGTTATTTTCGCAGGCCGGTCGGTTGTACGCCGCTGCGATTCAGGGAGCGGGCGGGATAAGTCCCGAAAAGCGTTTCGTTTCGCCCGATTTGTGACAATGCATGTTATTTGCCGTTCCGTACTTTTGTATGTTTGATACGAGACTTTATGGAGATGAAGAAAACACCGAACGAAATAAGAATCCGCGGTGCGCGCGTCCACAACCTCAAAAACGTGGATGTAAATATTCCGCTCCACGGCATCGTCGGCATCGCTGGCGTGTCGGGATCGGGCAAATCGTCGCTGGCGCTCGGGGTGCTCTACGCCGAAGGGTCGCGGCGCTATCTGGAGGCGTTGTCCACCTATACGCGCCGGCGCATGACGCAGGCTCCCAAGGCGCAGGTCGATGAAATAGCATATGTTCCCGCCGCCATCGCACTCCACCAGCGGCCAGGCGTGCCGGGTATCCGCAGCACCTTCGGCACCGGCACCGAGCTGCTCAACAGCCTGCGGCTTATGTTCTCGCGCCTGGCTTCGCACCGCTGTCCGAACTGCGGGCATTACCATGTGCCGACGCTGGCCGTCGCGGCCGAGAAGGAGCTCGTCTGCGCGAACTGCGGCCATCGGTTCTATGCGCCCGGGGCCGAGGAGCTCGCGTTCAACAGCGGCGGAGCATGTCGCCGGTGCGGCGGTACGGGTACGGTCATGACCGTAGACCGTGCGACGCTCGTGCCCGACGAATCGAAGGCGATCGACGAAGGGGCCGTGGCTCCGTGGAACAGCCTGATGTGGTCGCTCATGACCGACGTGTGCCGGGCGATGGGCGTGCGTACCGACGTGCCGTTCAGCGAGCTGACGCCTGCCGAGCGCGCCATCGTCTTCGACGGACCGGCCGAAAAGAGACATATCCTCTACAAAGCCAAAAATTCCAATCAGGCGGGAGAGCTCGATTTCACCTACTACAACGCCGTCTATACGGTCGAGAATGCGCTCGCCAAAGTGACCGACGAGAAGGGCATGAAGCGCGTGGAGAAGTTCCTGCGTCAGGACGTCTGTCCGGCTTGCGGCGGCACGCGACTCTCCGACGAGGCCCGGGCGCCGCGGCTTCGCGGCATCGGGCTGGACGAGGCGTGCCGCATGACGCTCGCGGAGTGCGTCGGGTGGGTGTGCGGCGTCCCCGCTTCGCTGCCGGAGGAGATGCGCCCCATGGGCGAGAGCATCTGCGAGTCGTTCCTCGCCGCTTCGCGCCGTCTGCTGGACTTGGGGGTGGGATACCTCGCGCTCGATCGGGCGGCTTCGACCCTATCCACCGGCGAGCGGCAGCGTATGCAGCTGGCCCGCGCAGTGCGCAACCGTACTACGGGCGTGATGTATGTGCTCGACGAACCCTCCATCGGCCTTCATCCGGCCAACATCGCAGGTCTCACGGGTGTTATGGACGACCTGGTCGCCGACGGAAACACCGTCGTGCTGGTCGACCACGACACGCAGATACTGAGCCATGCCGACCATATCGTCGAGATGGGCCCCGGAGCGGGGGCCGACGGCGGAAGGGTCATTGCGCAGGGGACGGTCGGGGAGATCGAACGCAGTCCGGCGTCGCGCATCGGCCCGTTTCTGGCAGGCAAGGTCGAATCCCGCGTGCTGCCCGTCGTGCCGGAAGGCGAACTCTTCGCACAAGGGGCGATCCGCCTCTCCACCTCCGAGATTCACACCGTAAAACCGCTCGAAGTCGTCATTCCCAAAGGCCGCCTCACGGTGGTGACGGGCGTATCGGGGTCTGGCAAAACCACGCTGATTCTCGAAAGCCTCGTTCCGGCGCTCGAAGCGGCGATAGCGGGCACACCGCTGCCACCCCATGTGAAAAATATCGATGCGTCGGGTATCGAACACGTCAAGCTCATCGATTCGACACCCATCGGTGCCAACGTGCGCTCTACGGTGGCTACTTACGCCGATATTCACGACGAGCTGCGCAAGATCTTCGCCCGCACGCCCGATGCCAGGGCCGCCGGTTACAAGGCGGGCGACTTCTCCTACAACACCGGACGGCTGCGTTGCCCCGTGTGCGACGGCACCGGCACGGTCAGCCTCGACGTGCAGTTCCTGCCCGACGTCGATATTCCGTGTCCCGAATGCCGCGGCTCGCGCTATGCGAAACCTGCGGGACGAATCGCCTGTACGGTCGGGAACGGCCGTTCGTTCACGCTGCCGCAGGTCATGGAGGCCGACGTGGCCCATGCAGCGGAGCTGTGCGCCGGATTCAAGAGCGTCGCACCGCGGCTTGCGACGCTGAGCGACCTCGGGTTGGGCTACCTCACCCTCGGCGAAGCCACGCCCAGTCTCTCGGGCGGCGAGGCGCAGCGGCTGAAACTCGCCTCGGAGATGGGACGCCGGCAAAGCGACTCGCTCTTCGTTTTCGACGAGCCCACCATCGGGCTCCACCCGCTCGACGTCAGGACATTGCTCGAAGTCTTCCGGCATCTGCTTTCGGCAGGGGCTACCCTGGTCGTCATCGAACACGATCTGGACATGATATGCAACGCCGACTACATCGTCGACCTCGGCCCGGGCGGAGGAGCCGACGGCGGACGTATCGTCGCGACGGGCACTCCCGAAGCGGTAGCCGCCAATAAGGAAAGCATAACAGGACAATATCTGTATTGAAACTTAAAGCAGGGTACCCATTCCAACCTTATTCATATGCACTGAACGGTTCTTCCGTATCGAGATAGATCGTCGGTTGGTCGTCCGACTGCCTATCGTATTTAGATCTGTCGATTCGGTAATGTCTTTCAGTCCGGAAATGATAATAAAACCCTCTTTAATCTGGTTCAGACGTTCTACGAACTCCTTATCGTTTTCTTCGGAAAGCATGAAACGGGAAAAATATGTGTCCGGCATCCTGCCTGAAATCCGTCAAAAGGAATTTCGTAAATCCTTCGATAATATCTTGGTCATGTATACGTTGAGAAGTCGAGCTTCTGGAATATGCTATCAAAGCATCAAATACGGGCCTGTCCTTCGTATCCTGCACCGACAGCCGTCTGTCGAAATCCTTCAATGCTTCGGCCGAGGGTTCTGTATGGTATTTACCATTGGTACTCGTAATAGACTTTTTCAGGCGGTTTCGTATGACCGTTTTCAGAACACTTTCATATGCGTCGATTTAGAAACATTCCCTTAAACGATCACGAAACGCGTCGTTGTGTCGAACGACCACATGTTTTGGGTCGATAGTCGCCGTTACCGGCACATACGAAGCGTCCGCGGAGGAATATCCGGAGACATTCCGCTAAGAAATCGCAAAAAAAGGCGGTCGGCCCGTAAGGGTCGGCCGCCTTTTTCGTGTCTTCGGATAAAACCCGAATACCGTCATGGACAAACATAACAGGGATCTCCTGATCCATGCGCTGAAAGGCACGCTGGACACCGCATCACGCCGCGAATTCGACCTGTGGGTCTCGAATGCGGACAACCTCCGCATCTACGAAAACGCCCTCCGCATATGGGACGACGCACAGCGCCGCGCCGCAGCTTACACCCCCGACCGCGATCGGCTCTGGGAACAGTTGCAGTCACGTATCGGAGTTTCCGGATCGCCGCAGCCTACGGAACGGCCCGCGCCGAAACGCCGTTGGGTGCCGATACTTCGCACGGCGGCTGCCGTCGCCGCGGGCGTCGTCGTCACGCTCTTCGCAGTCCGTCCTGACGCCGCCCTCACACCGAGTCCGGCCCGACAGGAGTTCTGCGCCTTCGGCGGTAAATCGCTGGCACACCTGGCCGACGGTTCGACCGTATGGCTCCAAAGCGGCTCGACGCTTGCCTGCGACGGCTCCTTCGGCGCCGAAAGCCGCAACGTAAAGCTTCGCGGAGAGGGATTTTTCGACATTGCCAAAGATCCCGAACGCCCCTTCACGGTCGAAGTGGAAGGGTTGCGCATACGGGTTCACGGCACCAAATTCAACGTGAACACCTCGCTCGAAGACCGGACCGTCGCCGTATCGCTCGTAGAGGGTTCGGTGGCCCTCGACTCCGGCGAAGGCGAACAGCGCCAGCTGCACCCCGGTGAAATCGCCCGCTACAACACCGCCACACAAAAGCTGGACATCCGTCGCGGCAACGTGGAGCTGGAATCCTGCTGGGCCGCGGGCAAACTGGTCTTCGAGCGGCAGTCGCTGGGTGAAATCTGCCGCTACCTGTCTCGCTGGTACGACATCCGGATCGACATCTCTCCGGCACTCGCCCGCAACTACGCCTACACGTTCACCATTACCGACGAACCGCTCGAAGCGATTCTGCGCATCATGAGCCGCATCAATCCGATCGTCTACACCTTCTCGGACAACCGCTCGGTGTCTATCTCCGAGGTAGAATAAAACCGTAAACCGACCAAACTCCAACCAAACCCCGAATGCCTATGACCGAACAGAGCTGAATCGCACACAATTTCTCCAGCGGCAGCACCCGCCGCTGCAAACACTCGCTAACCTTAAAACTTCCAACCATGAAACATTTTAGACTCTTCGCAATTCTATTGCTGCTCGTCTGCAAATGGACAACGGTTGCACATGGCCAGACGCAGGAGCCGGCGATCAACATAGAGTTCACCCGACATACCCCTTTCGGAAGCCATATCGCGCATCGAGAAGAGCAGCAAATACACGTTTTTCTACGACGCCAAACAGACCGATCTGACCCTGCGCGTCAGCCTTCACGCCAAACAGCTGCCGATCTCCGCCGCCCTGCGCCAGATGCTCGCCCCGACGGGTCTCGACTTCACGATATCCGAACGCCAGATCGCCCTGATTCCCGCGGCACGCAAGGCTCCGGCCGGATCGCGCACGATCACCGGTACGGTCAACGACTCCCACGAACTGCCGTTGGCCGGCGTCGCCGTCACGCTGGAGGGCGACAATACCCGCGGCACCGTTTCCGGAAACAACGGCAGTTTCACCATCGACGTTCCCGACGCCGATGCGGTGCTCAGCTTCACCTACTTGGGCTACATCTCCAAGAAAGTCTCGGTGCCCGTCTCGCAGAACAGTCTCGAGGTATTCCTCGCAGAAGATGCCGTGAGGATGGAGGACGTCGTAGTAGTAGGTTACGGCACCCAGAAGAAGGTCAATCTGACGGGAGCCATCACCACGGTGGACGACACGCAGCTTGCAAACCGTTCGGCGCCGTCCGTAGCCCACATGCTTCAAGGTGCGGTTCCGGGTCTGACGATCTCGACCTCGTCGGGCCGTCCGGGCAACTCGGCCGACCTGAACATCCGCGGTATCACCTCGATCAACGGCGGTTCGCCGCTCGTGCTGATCGACGGCGCCGAGGGCGACCTGATGAAACTCAACCCCAACGACGTGGCCTCGATCTCGGTGATCAAGGATGCCTCGGCCGCCGCCATCTACGGCGCACGCGCGGCTTACGGCGTCGTACTGGTGACTACCAAGGAGGGCGACGATTCGGACAAAACCCGCGTGTCGTACAGCGGACGCTGGGGGTGGAATTCCCCCACCACCTCGACCGATTACGAGACCCGCGGCTACTATTCGGTGTACGTCAACGACCTGTTCTGGCATGCCGATGCAGGTACCAACTACACCAACTATACCGAGCAGGACATGATGGAATTATGGGCCCGCCGCAACGACAAGGTCGAAAATCCCGAACGTCCGTGGGTGAAGATCGACCAGCGCGACGGCCGCGACACATATGTCTATTACGCCAACTTCGACTGGTACCACTACCTGTTCAAGGACGAGCATCCCAGCACGAGCCACAGCGTCTCGCTGTCGGGCGGCAACTCGAAGGTGAAGTACATGCTTTCGGGCAACTATTACAGCGAAGAGGGACTCTTCCGTCAGGACCCCGACCGCTTGCAGCGGATCAACTTCCGTTCGAAAATTTCGTTCGACATCAACAAGTGGCTAAAAATCAGCAATAACACCAGCTACTACAACTACCAGTACTACTACCCCGGCCCCAGCGGAGTCAATACAGCCTTCTCGCTCGGCACGGTACACGCACTGGCCTCGATGATGCCCTATAACCCCGACGGCACGAGCGTCTACTACACCTCGCTGTCGAAATACTCGATCATGGACGGCCTGCCCACGATCATGAACAAGGGCGGCCACTACAACAAGGACAAGACCGACAACATGTCGACCACCACGGAGCTGACGTGGACCCCGGTCAAAGGGTTGGAGATCAAGGGTAACTTCACCTACATGTTCAACACCCAGCACAACCTCAACCGTCAGGTCAATACCGAATACTCGCAGTATCCGGGCGAAGTGCAAACCCTCTCGACGGGCAGCCGCTTCCAAGACAAGCTCTACGAAAAGACCATGATGCACAACTACTATCAGGCCAACGTCTACGCCACCTACGCACACACGTGGAACGAGAAGCACAACTTCAAGGCGATGGCCGGTTTCAACTGGGAGACCAAGTACCTCAAAGACGTATCGGCCACGGGCTACAACTTGCTCTCCGAAACGCTGATGGACCTCAATCTGGTGGGACAGGACGCCGACGGCAACGAACGCATGGAGGTCGGCGGCGGCCAGAACGAATACGCCCTGATGGGCTTCTTCGGCCGTCTGAACTACGACTACAAAGGCAAATACCTCGTGGAGGTGAGCGGCCGCTACGACGGCACGTCGCGCTTCAAGCGCGGTCACCGCTGGGGTTTCTTCCCCTCGTTCTCGCTCGGATGGCGCATCTCGGAAGAGCCTTTCTTCGAGGGCATCCGCGAAAAATTCAACAACTTCAAGATCAGGTATTCGTACGGACAGCTGGGTAACCAGAACGTAGGCTACTACGACTATATCCGCAAAATCTCGATCGGCAACCAGAACTATTTGTTCGGCGGCGACAAACCCACGACGGCCACCATTTCGGCCCCCGTGGCCTCGAACCTCTCATGGGAAACCTCGATCCACAACAATCTGGGCGTAGACATGAGCTTCCTGAACAACCGTCTGGCTTTCAGCGCCGACTTCTACATCCGCGATACGAAGGACATGCTGACCTCCGGCGTCGCCCTGCCGAGCGTTTACGGCGCCGATTCGCCCAAGATGAACAGCGCCGACCTGCGCACCAAGGGTTACGAGCTCTCGCTCAGCTGGCGCGACGAGTTCCAGCTTCTGCGTCGGCCGTTCACTTACAGCGTGACGGTTACCTTCAACGACTACGTGACCGACATCACCAAATACGACAACCCCGACCGCACGTTCGCCAAGTCCTACTACGAAGGTATGCGCTGGGGTGAGATCTGGGGTTACCGCATCGGCGGACTCTTCGCCACGGACGCCGAGGCTGCCGGCTATGCCGTCGATCAGACCGCCGTCAACAACCGGATCACCGCTGCGGCCGGCTCGGAACGCGGCCTGCACGCCGGCGACCTGAAATTCCTCGATCTGGACGGCGACAACGTGATCTCTATCGGCAAGAACACGGTCGACGATCCGGGCGACCGGGAGATCATCGGCAACAGCCAGCCGCGGTTCCATTACGGCACGACGCTGAGCATGTCGTGGGCGGGCATCGACTTTTCGATCTTCTTTCAGGGCATCGGACGCCGCCACTGGTATCCCAAAGCCAATACGATCGCCTTCTGGGGACCCTATGCCCGTCCGTATGCGAGCTGGATTCCCAAAGACTTCCACGAGATGTATTGGAGCGAAGAGAATCCCGACGCCTACTTCCCCCGTCCGCGCGGCTATGTAGCCCTTTCAGGCACCAACCGCGAGCTGACGGCCGTCAACGATCGCTATATGCAGAACATCCGCTACTGCCGTCTGAAGAACCTCACGATAGGCTACACGCTGCCCAAGAAATGGACCCGCAAAGTGTTGATCGAAAACCTTCGCGTCTACTTCACGGGAGAGAATCTCGCCACATGGTCGCCCATCCACTCGGACTATATCGATCCCGAAATGGCCGCCATGAACGACGAGATGCGCACCTATCCATGGCAGAAGACCTACATGTTCGGCGTGGATGTCACATTCTAATTAAACAAGCAGAACCATGAAAAAAATATTATTGATTATACTGGCCGCAGGCTGCACCATGGCGCTCGTCTCCTGCGAAGAGTGGCTCGACAAATACCCGCTGGCCCAAATGTCGCCCGAAACCTTCTTCTCGAACGAAAACGAGTTGCAGGCTTTCAGCAACAAATTCTACACGGTCTTCCCGTCCGACGGGCTCTACAACGAGTACTGGGACAACATCATTCACAACGACCTGCCTCAGGAGATGCGCGGCGGCCGCACGATCCCCGCATCGGGCGGCGGCTGGACATGGACCGACCTGCGCGATATCAACACGCTGCTCGAATACTCGGTCAACTGCAAGGACCTCGACGTCCGTAACCACTACGACGCGCTGGCCCGTTTCTTCCGCGCCTATTTCTATTTCGAAAAGATCAAGCGGTTCGGCGACGTGCCGTGGTATGCGAAACCGATCGGCTCGGCCGATGCTGAGCTCAATCGTCCGCGCGATTCGCGAGAATACGTCATGCAGCGCATGATCGAGGACATCGATTTCGCCATCCGCTACCTGCCCACCAAACACGACCTCTACCGTATCACGAAATGGACGGCTCTGGCCCTGAAATCGCGTTTCTGTCTCTTCGAAGGCACGTTCCGCAAATACCACGACATCGACCTTCCGGAGAACGACTGGAAATACTACCTCAGCCTGTCGGCGAAGGCTTCCGAAGAGTTCATCACCAACAGCGGCTACGGACTCTACACATCGGGCGGCACGCAGACCGCCTACCGCGATCTGTTCGTGTCGGAAGACGCCCAGCAGATCGAGGTCGTCCTCGCCCGCGATTACAACAAGGGGCTAAGCGTATTCCACAACAGCACCTTCTACTCGCTGAACACCTCCTACGGCCGTCCGGGGCTGACGCGCAAGATCGTCGCCAGCTATCTGATGGCCGACGGCACGCGCTTCACGGACAAGGCGGGCTGGGAAACGATGGAGTTCCGGGACGAGTGCCGGAACCGCGATCCGCGTCTGGCGCAATCGATCCGCACGCCGGGTTACACGCGCATCAACTCCACCAAGGTCGAAGTGCCGAGCCTGTCGACCTGCATGACGGGCTATCAGCCCATCAAGTTCGTCGCTCCCGCCGATTTCGGTTCCGACGGGTACAACCTCTCGTACACCGACCTGCCGATCATCCGCACGGCCGAGATCTACCTCAACTACGCCGAAGCCAAAGCCGAGCTGGGTACGCTGACGCAGGCCGACATCGATCTGTCGATCAAGAAACTGCGCGATCGCGTAGGTATGCCCAATCTGGACATGGATCACGCCAACGCCAACCCCGACCCGTACCTTTCGGCCCCTGAGACAGGCTACCCCAACGTGACAGGGCCGAACAAAGGCGTACTGCTCGAAATCCGCCGCGAGCGCACCATTGAACTGCTTCAGGAGGGCCACCGTTACTACGACCTCATCCGCTGGAAAGAAGGCAAGGCCTTCACGCAGCCGCTGCTGGGCCTCTACATCCCCTCCAAGGGCGAATACGACCTCGACGGAGACGGTACGCCCGACATCTATCTCAAAACCAAGGGAGAGACGCCCTCGACCAAAGCTCCGCTCATCATGGAGATCGATCAGGACATCTTCCTCTCGGAAGGCGATCACGGTTACATCTCGCCCCACAAGAAGAATCCGGGCGAGTGGAACGAAGCCCGAGACTACTACTACCCGATTCCGACCGACGACCGCTCGCTGACCGGCGGTGCCCTGACGCAAAACCCCGGCTGGAACGACGGCCTCGACTTTTAATTCTTAATGCTAACTTCAAAAACGAACGAAACGATGAACATTCTGAAAAAATATCTTACCATCATGCTGCTGCTCGGCCTCACCTGCCCGGCAACGGCCTGCAACAGCAGTTCCTCCTCCGAAGACGAAGTTCCGCCCCATCTGAAACCCGAAAACCCCGAAGAACCCGTCCGGGACTACTATCCCAAGACCGACGGCGCGACACGTCTGGTGACCTACAACGTCGGCGTCTTCACCAAGTACGTCAGCGACGGCAGCTACCAGATGATCGCCGATATGATGACCGAGGGCAAAGCCGATCTGGTGGGCATCAGCGAACTGGACAGCTGTACGGTTCGCACCGGCAGGGTCTTCCAACTCAAGAAGTTCGCCGAGTTGATGGGCAAGGAGTGGAGTTACGAATATTCGCGGGCGATGGCCTATCAGGGCGGAGCCTACGGCGACGGAATCGCCAGCCGTGAGAAACCCGTTCGTGTCTTTGCCGCTCCGCTGCCGAAGGGCGACGGCGCCGAACCCCGCGTGATGGTCGTCGTGGAGTTCGAGAAATACGTCTTCGCCACCACCCACCTCGACCATGTATCCTCGCTGGCTCAGGCAGGGCAGGTCGATGAAATCAACAAGGTCATCGAACGAGAATTCGGCGGCTCGAAGAAACCCGTCTTCCTCGGCGGCGACTTCAACGCCCGTCCCGATTCGCCCACCATTTCCAAATTGAAGACGGACTGGACGATCCTGACGCCCCACGGTGCGAGCGACTTCACCCACTCTTCGCAGGCGCCGGACAAATGTATCGATTACATCCTGTTGTGGAACGGCAACGGCGCGAAGTGCGAAGTGGTCGGCACCAAGATCATGCTCGACTTCAACAAAGGCGACATCAAGAGGGCCTCGGATCATATTCCCGTGCTGGTCGATGTCAAATTCTAATGCTGAGACGAACTCTTAAACGCAAACGATTATGAAACGATATGCGAACATGCGTCTTCTGGCCGCCGTCGCCCTGCTCATCGCAGCGGCGGGCTGCAAGGAGGACGAAGGTCCGACGCTCGGGCAGCCTGCCCTGCTGAGCATTCAGGACGCCACGGCCGACGCCGAAGTGATTACGGTGGAAAGCCCCAAGAAGCAGACCCTCGACATCCGCGTGGAGGCCGAGCAGATCAGCGGCAACTACATAACCGTCGTATTCAAGACTGCCCCCGAACTGGTCGGGACCTATAACGCGGCGCACGGAACCTCATACAAGCTCTGCCCCTCGGAGGCCTACGAATTTTCGACCGCCGAAGTCATGCTGCCCCGTTACAACACGCTCTCCTCGACGATGAAAGTGGAGCTGTTCAGCGAGCGCATGCCCGACGAGGAGCCGTATCTGTTGCCGATCACCATCGATTCGATCAAGGGCGACTCGCAGGCGACGGTCTCGCCGACGGGCAGTGTCCGTTACATCCTCTTCAACAAGCTCGTCAAGCCGGGACCGCCCGCACCCGTGCTGCTCGAACGCAGCGGATGGAAGGTGCTCGCCGCCCCCAAAGCCAAGCCCAACTACGAAGTGGAGAAGATGTTCGACGAAGACATCAACACCTTCGGCTACTGCAACGCCGACGAAGAGAAAGCCGATCCGCCTTACGACTTCGTCATCGATCTGGGCAAAGAGGTGACCGTACGCGGCTTCCAGTTCAATCAGCGCTACATGACTACCGGCAAACCGGAGGACGGCGCACGCTACGGCATCGCCCACTTGGAGGTTTGGACCGCGAAGGAGATCGCCGGCGACGGCCTCGGCGCAGCGAACGACGCCAACTGGACCTACACCCAGACATACCGCGACAACCGGACCGATCCCGACTCGCCGCTGGATCCGATGAGTGTGGTCATCAGTCCGATGCTCGACGACTACCAGCATGCGCGTTACGTCCGGCTGCGCATTCACGCCAGCTATACGAACAAGACTTATAACCCGACTTTCCGGGGATGGTGTATCGCAGAACTGAATGTCTGGGGTAACAACGAACTGCTCGAATAATGCGTCTGGACTTGCAAAGGGACCTGCTGGAGTGTTTCAGCAGGCCCCTTGTTTAACGCAGTCCCGATTGCAAGCGTTCCGCATTCCGCAGGATAACAGAAACTGAATAATTTCGAAATGAAAAATTCATACGTTCCGCATCCGTTTTATCCCCGAAAATGTCTATCTTTATTTGTCTGAATTTCTTTTAGCGATACGATGAGGCCGGAAAACGAACACGACATGGTTTTGTGGAAACACATCAGCCGAGGGAGGGGGGGGGAACCGCCGCTTTCAGGGAGTTGTTCGACCGTTATTACGCCCCGCTTTGCAGGTTCGCGGCCTGTTGGTTCCACGACCGCACCTCTGCCGAGGAGATTGTATTGGACACCTTTACGCACATCTGGCAGCATGCCGGGGAACTCCGTATCTCGACTTCCGTCCGGGCCTATCTGTTTCGCGCCGTGCGTAACCGCGCGCTCAACCGGCTTCGCGACGAACGAACCGACGGAATTCCCATCGGGAAGGGCCCTGAACCGCTCTTCACGAATCCGGAAGCATTGCAGCTTGAAGCCGACGAAATGCTGTTACTGATCGCCGAAGCGGTCTCGCAACTGCCCGACCGCTGCCGCGAAGTATTCCGCAAAAGCCGTGAAGAGGGGCTTTCCAACGCAGCGATCGCCAATCAGATGCGGATTTCGGTCAAGACCGTCGAAGCGCAGATCACCAAAGCCCTGAGACGCATCCGCGAAACGCTGCTCCGCACGTGATCTTCTCTCCGGACTTTCCGGATACTCCCGCCGAATGACCGTCTAATGACCGCCGAAGACCGGCCGGAAACCCGCATCGGTTGACCACTTCGATGCGGATGCCTTGCACCAGCGCGTTGGTCGTGGCGAACGAGTGGCGGCCCATGTGGTAGGTGACCGCCTTGTCGATTCCGACCTCGACGGCGATTCTTTTCAGGATGCGGTTACAGTAGGCGATGTCGGGCACAGGCAGTACGAGGTTCGTTCCCGCGACCTCGCGTCTGTATTTGTCGATGATGCGTTTGGTAATGCCGCACAGTTTGATTTTGAACGGCGTGCCGATCTTCTGCCGTTTCTTGACGATTCATAAATCCCCGTCGAAACGTCGGTCCCTCGACATCCTCCGCATTGCGGTTTGGCATCGGCACTCTTGCCTGCTGTTCGTTCGCCGCGGAATCCCAAAGCGGGAACGGAACGGTCAGGCACGACGATACGAAGGTGCTCCTGCCGTTTCGGCTTTTACAGGGCTGTGCCTTTTTGCGGAGCGAACAGTCCTGTCATATCCGCTTTTTCGAGGGCGAGGAGCCGTACCTTCCGCTCGATGCCGCCCGCATAGCCCGTCAGGCTGCCGTTGCTTCCCACGACCCGATGGCAGGGAACGATGATGCTGACGGGATTGTGTCCGACAGCGCCGCCTACGGCTTGTGCCGGGACGGTTTTCGGGCCTTGCCGGCGGGCGATTTCACGGGCGATCTCTCCGTAGGTGATCGTCTTCCCGAAGGGGATTTGCCGCAGAATTTCCCACACGGCCAGCCGGAACGGTGAACCTTGCAGGTGCAGGGGCGGCGTCGGTCCCGGATCGTTCCCTCCGAAATAGTTGTCCAGCCAGCGGCGGGTCTGCTCGAATATCGGCAGCATCGTCTCTTCGTGCTGGGCGTCGAGCGTCGCGGCGAAATATTTCTGCCCTTCGAACCAGAGTCCTGTCAGGCCTTCGCTGTCGGCAGCCAGTGTGATCGTGCCGAGCGGTGAGCGGTAGAGGTGGGTGTATTGCATCGTGTCCATGAAAGTTGAGTGGCGATTGGTAGTGTATCATCGTTTGCGTTCGACGTCTGGCAGGAATCCCGTGATGATCCCCATCAGGGGCAGCAGCGCGCTGACGCGGAAGATGAATTCGATGCTGGTTCGGTCGGCCAGCCAGCCGAAGAAGGCCGAACCCAGTCCGCCCAGTCCGAACATCAGCCCGAAGAAGAGGCCGGCGATCATTCCCACTCGGCCGGGCATCAGGTCGGTGGCGTAGACCACGATGGCCGAGAAGGCCGACGAGATAATCAGTCCGACGAGGATCGCCAGCGCCACGGCACCGCCCGATCCGGCGTAGGACAGCATCAGGGCGAAGGGTGCCGCTCCGAGAATCGACCCCCAGATGACGTATTTCCGTCCGATGCGGTCGCCCAGCGGCCCGCCGATGACCGTGCCTGCGGCCGATGCCGCGAGGAATGCGAAGAGGCTGTATTGCGCGTCCTGCACCGAGAAGGCGAATTTGTCCATAAGGAAGAAGGTGAAATAGTTGGTCATGCAGGCGATGTAGAAATATTTCGAGAAGACCAGCACCGTGAGGATCAGCAGCGCACGGTGGATCTTGCGGCGGGGCAATTCGGCTGCTGCGGCTGTTGCGGTTACCGGTGCGGCGGTCGCGGCGTTCAGTTGCCGTTTGTACCAGTTGCCGATGCGGAGGAGGATGCCGATGGCCAGCAGTGCGGCCGGGGCGAACCACATGATCGAGGTCTGGCCGTAGGGAATGACGACGAGCGCGGCCAGCAGCGGCCCGAAGGCGCTTCCGGCGTTGCCGCCGACCTGGAAGATCGACTGTGCCAGCCCTTTGCGCCCGCCCGATGCGAGCTGGGCCACGCGCGACGATTCGGGGTGGAAGATCGACGATCCCCAGCCGATGAGTGCGACGGCCAGAAGGATCGGCGCGAAGCCGGGGGCGAGGGCCAGCGCGAAGAGTCCCGCCAGCGTGAAACACATTCCCGCGGCCAGCGAATAGGGTCTCGGATGGCGGTCGGCATAGCGGCCGACAAAAGGTTGCAGGATCGAGGAGGTCATCTGGAAGACGAGCGTGATGAGACCGATCTGGGCGAACGAAAAACCGAATTTGGCTTTGAGCAGCGGATAGACCGCCGGAATCACCGACTGCATCATGTCGTTGAGCAGGTGGGTGACGCTGACGAGCAGCAGGATCGGATAGACCGTGTCGGCGGTCGTTCGCCGGCGCGGTGCGGATATGGGTTTCGTGAGCGTGTCCATCGTCGGGGGATCAGGGTTCGTCCAGAATGACGGCGATCGTGTCGAGCGCCTGCTGCACGTCGGTGTCGGCGATGTTCCGTGCCAGCCGTGCGTGCGTCGGCTGGGAGGCGCGAAAACAGGCCGTGTCACGGTAGATATGACGGAATCCCTTTTGCAGGTGGCCTGTTGTCGTCCGGTAGAGTTCGCTCAGGATTTCGTTGTGCGTGGCTTCGGCTATGGCTGCATGGAAGACGATGTCGGCGGCGATGCACCGTTCCAAGTCGCCCTCTTCGGCGGCCGTGCCCCGTTGGGCGAGCAGGGATTCGATCCGCTCCATGTCCTGCGGCGTGCGGCGTGCGGCGGCGCGTTCGACAATGGCCGCTTCCAGAATTTTCCGTACTTCGTCCAGTTCGCGGATATCGGCGCGACGCAACCGCTGCTCCACGAGGGCATCGGACGCTGCGGGGGCTGCGACGAATGTCCCTGCGCCCTGCCGCACGTTCAGGAATCCCCGGTCGGATAGCATCCGTACCGCTTCGCGTACCGTCGAGCGGCCGACGCCGAACATGCGCATCAGCTCCGATTCAGTCGGCAGCCGTTCGCCCGTGCGGAATTTTCCCGCTGCGATACGGCGTTGCAGCCGTTGGGCCAACGTATCGGCCAGCGAGTGTTTGCGAAGGGGCGTTTTCGGACCTGATTTCATCGTATCATCTGATGTTTTACGCAAAGGTAAACGATTTTTTCGAATCGGCGAAATTTCCGGTGCGGAGTTCCGGCGGCGAGTTCGTTCGCAGTGGAAGAACGGATCGCGGGAGTGGGGAGGGAACGGCAGGAAGCGAGCATGTCGTTTCCTGCCGGAATCCATCGGTCGGCGGCGCCGTTGATCTACTGACGGATAGATACCAGACCGTTCCCGTGCAACCGGCCGGGACGCATCTTCGTGTGCGGCGTACGAAACGACCGGCGGAACGTTCTTCCGCCGGTGCCGATTCCGCCGATGTGCGGTCACTCCTTCTGCTTCGGTTCCTCGCCGTCGCCTCGGGCACCCTCCTTGAACGAGCGGATGCCCCGGCCGATGCCCTTCATCAGTTCGGGAATCTTGCGGCCTCCGAAGAGCAGCAGTACGATCAGTGCGATGAGGACGATCTCCACGACGCCCAAGTTTCCGAGAAAGAGGATTTTTGCCATATTCGTCAGTTTTTATCCGGTTATCCGGCCGTTTCGAACGTCGCTGCGACCCGTTTCAGATCGTCGACGATCGGCAGGTGTTGCGGGCAGCTGCGTTCGCATTTGCGGCAGCCGATGCATTCCGAGGCGCGTCCGTGCGTCTGGGCCAGGTTGTCGTAGTAGGTCTGCTGGATCGAAAAGAGGTGGTTCACCGACTGGCGGTCGGCGTTGTAGAGCGCGAAGTAGTCGGGAATGGCGATATGCTTCGGACACCCCTCTACGCAGTAGCGGCAAGCCGTGCAGGGGATGGCGATCGCATCGTTGATGATTTTGACGGCTTCGGCCACCGTGGCGCGTTCGGCGTCGTCGAGCGGTCGGAAGTCGTGCATGTAGTCCGTGTTGTCGAGCAGCTGCGCCATCGACGACATGCCGCTGAGAACGGTTATTACGCCGTCCAGACTCGCGGCATAGCGGATCGCCCACGAGGCGGGCGAGAGGTCGGGATGCACGGCGCGGAAGAGTCGTTCGGCGGCGGGCGGAACCGTCGCCAGCGAACCTCCCTTGACCGGTTCCATCACCACGATCGGCTTGCCGTGACGGCGCGCCACGTCGTAGCAGCGGTGCGACTGGATGCTGGGATTGTCCCAGTCGAGGTAGTTGATCTGCAACTGCACGAACTCCGTTTCGGGGTGCGCCGCGAGGATCTCGTCGAGCAGCTCCGCGCTGTCGTGGAACGAGAATCCGACGTGGCGGATACGCCCCTCGGCTTTCATGCGGGCGGCGAAGGCGAAGCTGTCGAAGCGCTCGACGGTGCGGTAGTTCGCGGTGTTGAGATTGTGCAGCAGGTAGTAGTCGAAGTAGTCGACGCCGCATTTCGAGAGCTGTTCGGCGAAGATCCGCTCCTGATCCCCTTCGGATTTGAGGAACATCGTCGGGAGCTTGGTGGCCAGTGTGAAGCTGTTGCGGGGATGACGCTCGACGAGCGCCTCGCGCACGACGCACTCGCTGTGGAAATCGTGGTACATGTAGGCCGTGTCGAAGTAGGTGAAGCCCCGTTCGAGGAAGGTGTCGACCATGCGTTCGACCTCGGCGATGTCCACGGCCTTGAAGTTGCCGGCCTCTGCGAGCGGCAGCCGCATACAGCCGAATCCCAGTTTGCGCATCGTCTTACTTGCGGATTATGAAATTGATGAATGCCCAGCCGCCGAAGATTTGCAGCAACATGCCCGGCAGGCCGATGCGGAAGTCCTGCACGGCGGCGTGGAACGAACCCGTGAGGGCCCATTCGCCCAATGTGCCGGCCGCCTGGTAGAAGAGTACGACGGCTGCCAGCAGTGCGAGTGACGCACGGCGGAAGCGTGCGGCGGCATAGCCTGCGGCGCCGGCCAGCAGCACCGATTTGAGTACGATCGCGGGCAGTGCCGCCGCGGCGGGCATCCCGAAGAGCAGTGCGTTGGCTACGGGCGACGCAAGTGCCGTGAGCAGCCCCGCGCGCCAGCCGTACTTGTAGGCGCCCACGAGCGTGAAGAAGTAGATCGGCAGCCATGTCGGCCCGCCCAGACGGATCGTGTGGAAGAGCTGCGGCAGGACGATGTTGCCCGCGAGGAAGAGGGCGGCCGCCAGATAGGTTTTCGCTTCGCTGTATTCCAGCGAATAGAGTTTTACGGAAGTCGTTTGCATATCACTTTTTTATGAATGGTTGAATGAAAGTTCCGGTATTTCGAGTAATTCGTTAAAAGTGCATGTCCAGACCGCCCAGCACGGTTGCACGCGGCATGGGGAATCCGGCGTTGATCTCATAACGCTGCGCCAGCAGGTTCTCTCCGTCGACGAAGATACGCAATTTGCGCGAGATCCGGAAACCTGCGCGCAGGTTCCACAGGATGAAATTTTCCTGTGCGTCGCTGCCCGTCCCTCCGACGACGATCGAAGTGTAGAGACCCTCCACGTATTGCAGGCCCGTCGAGACCGACCAGCGGCCCTGCGTGAAGGAGGCTCCGACGTGGAGTTTGTGTTCGGGAGCGGCCAGCACGGGATGTTCCATGTGCAGGAAACTGTAATTGGCGTCGACGCTCCATGCCGCCGAGATGCGGTATGCGATTTCGGCTTCGACGCCCGCATTCTCGATCCGGCCGGTGTTGACGTTCATCTGCCGCCCGTCGACGGGCATACGCAGGATCAGGTTTTCGCCGTCGATATAGAAGAGATTGACGCCGTAGGAGAGCCGTCCCTCCCATAGCCGCTGCGAGAGCGACAGTTCGTAGCTCCACAGCCGCTCGGGACGCAGGTCGGGGTTCGCGGGGCGGAACATGTAGAGTTCGCGGATGGTGGGGTAGCGGAATCCTTTGCCGGCCGAGAGCTTGATCTCGGCGCTGCGCGGCAGGTGGAACGAGACACCCGCCTGCGGCACCCACTCGGTGCCCACATGGGAGTGGCGGTCGACGCGGAGGCCCGCATCGAGCGTCAGCCATGTGCCGAGCGACTGTCGGAAGTCGACGTAACCGGCCACCTCGTCCTGCGTCTTGTCGACCTGCGGCTCTTCGTGTCCGTCGAGAAACCGGTTCCACGATTCGCCGCCGAAGTGGAAGTAGTCGAAGCCTACCGTCAGCCGGTTGCCCGCGAAGAGCTGCGCACTCTGGTACCACGACACCCCCAGCATCCGGTCGCGCGAGTTGAACCGGTAGTCGAGCGGTTCGCTGCCCGCGGCATAGCCGTCGTCGATCTTGTGCCGCCCCCAGTTGTAGAAGAGGCTCAGGGCGCCCGACGTGCGGTCGTAGCGGTTGGCCAGGGCGGCGGAGGCCCGTCCGCGCGTGATGCGCGAGTCGTTGTCGATGAGCGGCGCCGTCACCTCGCCCGGATTTGATGCGTTGAAGTGTGTCAGGTTCACGTCGCCCGACAGCGTCCATGCTCTCGAAAGCTCGTATCCCAGCTTGGCGTAGCCGCCGTACTGTTCGAAGCCCATGTCGGCGCGGTGGCCGTCGGTGCGGTTGTAGGAGCCGGTGACGACGCTCGTGAAGCGTCCCTTGCGGATACGGTTCGACAGCTCGGTCTGCAACGTGTTGTAGGAGCCGTAGGCGGCTTGCAGGTCGGTGCGGATGCCCTCCTCGCGCTGCTTGCGCGTGACGATGTTGATGACGCCGCCCATGGCGTTGGAACCGTAGAGTACCGAGGCGGGGCCGCGTACGACTTCGACGCGCTCGGCCAGCATCGACTGGTAGGCGTCGGCGATCGGATGTCCCATGAGCCCCATATACTGCGGATGGCCGTCGATGAGTACCAGCAGGCCCGTGGTCGGCAGCCCCGCCTGCGGTGCGCCGCCGATGCCGCGCAGCGACATGCCGCCCGCCGCTCCGGTCGAGACTCCGTAGCCCATGATCCCGCGCGCGGTGGCGAAGAGCCCCGGCACCTGTTCGGTGAGTATGGGCAGCAGCGATTGCCGGCCGCTGCGTTCGATCGCGGCGCGGTCGACCACCGAGACGGTCATCGGAAGGAGGCGGACGTCGGTTTCGTTGCGCGTGCCCGTAACGACGACCTCCTCGATCGGGTAGACGGGGCGCTGCCGCACGCTGTCGGGCAACTCGTCGGCGACGGCGGCCGGAACTGCGAACAGCAGCGCGGCTGTCAGTATAGAGTGGAAAAAGGCTTTCATTTTTGTCCTTCGATAAAGTTGCGGATCAGCGGCAGCGCTTCGGCAGCGGTGGCGCAGTCGCGGCAGAGCGTCTCCACGGGGCATTGCCCCGTTCGTGTCCGGTTGACGATATAGGGTACTTCGAGCGTGTAGCTCACGTGTACGGGCGATGCGGCGAGCAGCCGCCGCGCCGGCCGGCTGATGACGTCGGCGTGGAGTTCGCCGACGCCGCCCAGAATCATCAGCGCCGCCGCGCCTTTACCCACCACCTTGTCGGCGACGAAGGCGCCGTCCAGCAGTTCGGGCTCCTCTTCGAGCAGGCGGTAGAGGTCTTTCACGCCCCGTTCGCGGAAGATGCGGGTCACATCGCCGTTGCGGATTACGCACGAGCACGCTTCGACATGCAGCAGGTCGATGAGTTGCAGCCGCTGGTCGTCGGTCAGAAAGGTCGTGTTTCGTTTCATGGTTTGTCGTTTCAGTATCCGAACCGTTCGGCGGCGCGGCGCATCGCCTCGACGATCTCTACGCCGAACGGGCATCGGGGTTCGCACAGCCCGCAACCGATGCACTCCGAGGCGTGGTGCGCGAGCGTGCGGTAGTGTTCGCGCACCGTTTCGGGAATCTCGCCCTGCACTTGCGCGAGGTTGCGGAATTTGTTGACTGCCGCGATGTCGATGCCCGCCGAACAGGGGGCGCAGTGGCCGCAGTACATGCAGTGTCCCCGCCACGAGAAGCGTTCCAGCCCCGTCATCACCGCAGTGTAGTCGCGTTCGGCGGCCGGAGCGTCGCACCACGCCAGCGCCGCTTCGATCTCCGCGCGGCTCTTGCAGCCGACCATGACGGCCGCCACGGCGGGGCGCGTGAGCGCATACTCGATGCACTGCACGGGCGTCAGTGCGCGGCCGAAGGGCGAGTTCGCCTCGCTAAGCAGGTCGCCGCCGTAGACCTTCATCACGTCGATGCCCACGCCCGTGCGCTCGCACAGTTCGTAGAGCCGTTCGCGTTCGGGATCGACGTTGTGCAGCGTGCGGGCATAACTTTCGTCGGCCCACAGCGTGTCGACGTTCTCGCTTGCGGGTTGCAGATCGTAGGCCGGATTGATCGAGAACATCAGTACGTCGACGAGCCCTGTTTCGACGGCCATGCGCGCCACGGCGGGGTTGTGGCTGCTCAGACCGATCGAGCGGATGCGCCCCTCGGCTTTGAGCCGCTGGGCGAGCCGGATGATCGGCCCGTCGAAGACCGTGCGCAGGTCGGCCTCGGCGTCGACGTAGTGGATCATCCCCACGTCGAGATAGTCGGTGCGCAATTGCCGCAGCTGTCGTTCGAACGAGTCGGCGCTCTTCTGCGGATCGCGCGTGCGCAGGTATTGGTCGTTCTCCCATACGGTGCAGAGGTGGCCTTGGATGATGAACTCCCCGCGCCGTCCTTCGAGCGCCGCACCGATGTCGGCGCGCAGGTCGGGGTTCGACGAGTAGATGTCGACGAAGTTGATGCCGTGTCCAATCGCGAAGTCGAAATCGGCCTTCACCTCTTCGGCCCGCTTGTGCATGAAGCCCTCGCAGCCGAGTGCCACGGCGCTCACGCGGAGCCCCGTTCGTCCCAATGTCCGGTATTCCATAGGCCGTCAGAATTCCCTGTTCTGTTTGAGGTCCTCGACGAAGCGGTCGATTCGCTGCATCTGCGCGGGAATGTCGATGTTCTGCGGACAGTGCGGCACGCATTGGTTGCAGCCGATGCAATGGTCGGCCTGCCGCAGGCGCGGCACCGAACGGTCGTACCCCACCAGAAAGGCGCGCCGTGCCTGCCGGTAGGCGCTGTCGCGCGACGACGAGGGCATCCGTCCTTCGTTGATGCACTTGTTGAAGTGGAGCAAAATGCCCGGGATGTCGAGCCCGTAGGGGCAGGGCATGCAGTACTTGCAGTCGTTGCACGGAATGGTCGGATAGCGCAGCAGCGCCTGCGCCGTCTCTTCGAGAAATTCGCGGTCGGCATCGGTCAGCTCGTCGAGCGGCGAGAAGGTGCGCAGGTTGTCCTGCAAGTGCTCCATGTAGGTCATGCCGCTCAGCACGGTCAGCACGCCGGGAAACGATCCCGCGAAGCGGAAGGCCCACGAAGCGACGCTCTGCTCGGGGCGGCGCTGGCGGAGTTTGGCGGCGATGTGGTCGTGTACGTTCGACAGGCGCCCGCCCAGCAGCGGTTCCATGATGACGGCCGGAATGCCGCGGCGGCTCAGTTCGCCGTAGAGGTATTCGGCGTCGGTGTTGCGCGTGTTGACCTCCTTGGCGTGGCGCCAGTCGACGTAGTTGAGCTGGATCTGCACGAAATCCCACCGGTAGCGGTCGTGCTCCGCGAGCAGGCGGTCGAAGACCGCGATGTCGCCATGGTAGGAGAATCCGAGATTGCGGATGCGTCCCGCCTCGCGTTCGGAGAGCAGGAAGTCGAGGATGCCGTTGTCGATGTAGCGTGCTTCGAACTCCTTCATTCCGCCGCCCATTCCCACGCCGTGCAGCAGCAGGTAGTCGATGCGGTCGACCTGCAACTCCTTGAACGAGTTGCGGTACATGGCCATCGACGCTTCGCGGCTCCACGTGGAGGGGGCGAAGTTCGAGAGCTTGGTGGCGATGTAGTAGCTGTCGCGCGGATGGCGTTTGAGAGCGATGCCCGTGGCGCGCTCCGAGCGTCCCTTGCAGTAGGCGGGCGAGGTGTCGAAGTAGTTCACGCCGTGGGCGATGGCGAAGTCGACCAGCCGGTTGACCTCCTCCTGGTCAATCTCGTCGGCGCCGTCGCGTGCGCTGCCGCCGCTGAGGGTCGGCCAGCGCATGCACCCGTAGCCCAGCAGCGATACCTTCTCGCCCGTCTTGGGGTTGATGCGGTAGGTCATCCGGTCGGTCGGAATCTCGCCCTGCGCCGTGCGGTCGCCCGTTGCGGCGTTGCGGCGCAAATCGCATCCGGTCAGTGCGGCGGCCGTGGCGGCCGTGCCGACGCCCAGCCGTTTGAGGAATTCGCGGCGGGCCATGCCTTTCTTATCGTTGGTCTCCATGGGTTTCGGGGGTTAAATGGTTCGGTGGCGTTCGTGCCCTTCGACGTAGATCGCGCTGAACGGGCGTGCCGGACAGAGGTTTTCGCAGGCGCCGCAGCCGATGCAGCGCTCGGTGTTGACGACCGGAATCTTCGGCGAGTCGGGATCGGCGGTGTCGGACGGAACCATCGTGATGGCCTCCGACGGGCAGTGGCGGGCGCAGTTGCCGCAGTCGACGCCGTCGGTCAGGGGTACGCAGTTGGCACGTATCCAGACGGCATGGCCGATCTGCACGGACGACTTCTCGGCCGCCGTCACGGGGAGGATCGCTCCTGCGGGGCAGACCTCGGAGCACTTCGTGCATTCGGGGCGGCAGTAGCCGCGTTCGTAGGACATTTCGGGCTGCATCAGGGACGTGAGTTTTTCCGAGGGCCGCAGCACGCCGTTGGGACAGACGGCCACGCAGAGCTGGCAGCCGGTGCAGTGGTGCGCCATGTTGCGCAGGCTCGCGGCGCCGGCCGGGACGATCGGCGTCGCACGGCGGGGAATTTTTTTCTGTTCGATGACGGCCAGCCCGCCGTCGGTGAGCTTCTCCTGTGCACGGAGTGCCGTGTGTGCGGCGAATATGCCCGTAAGCGACAGAAAACTGCGGCGCGAAAGACCGGCGGGGGTCTCCTCTCTTCCCGACTCTCTCTTCTCTTCCTTCGCCGGCTTGCGGGTTTTCGGCCGCAGTTCGTAGGCGATGGCGTTTTTGTGACAGGTGTCGATGCAGTCCATGCAGACCACGCAGCGGCTGTAATCGATCCGGTGGTGTTCGACGTCGATGCACGACGCCTTGCAGTTGCGTGCGCAGCGGTTGCAGCCGACGCACTTTTCGGTGTCGATCACGGGGCGCAGCAGCGAGAAGCGCGCGAGGAAGCCCAGCACCGTACCCACGGGACAGACGGTGTTGCACCACGTGCGGCCGTTGCGCCAGGCCAGCACGGCGATGAGGACGAAAGTCGCGGCCGCTACGGCGAAGGTCGCCGCACTGCGCACCCAGACGTCGGTGCGATAGAAGGCGTAGCTGTCGATGCGTTCGGCGAAGTAGGCCAGCAGGTTGTTGCCCCATCCCCAGAGCGGAGCCAGCAGGTTCTGCGCGATGCGGCCGTAGGCGCTGTAAGGGGCCAGCAGGGCGACCAGTGAGCCGATGCCTGCCGCGAGTGCGGCGATGAAGAGGGCCAGCACGGTGTAGCGCAGCGCCGTTTTCGCGGGCGAGTAGCGGAAGCGGTTCTTCGTGCGTTGGCCGGCGAGGTGCGATATGCCGTCCTGCATCACGCCCAGCGGGCAGACGACCGAGCAGTAGACGCGGCCGAAAAGCAGCGTGGCGACGACGAGCGCCGCTACGACGCCGACGTTCACGGCCAGCAGGGCCGGCAGGAACTGGATGCGCGCCAGCCAGCCGAACCACGCGTGGAGCGTGCCGGTGAAGTCGAGAAAGAGCAGCGTGACGAGCGCGAAGCAGACGACGGCCGCTGCGATTCTGAGTTTGCGTAGCATTCGATTCGGTTTTGGTTGTTCGTTGTTTTCCGTTCAGGGGCAAAGATAGGAAAATCCGGATGACGACCGATGCGTTGTCTGTATTTCCAACGGTCGTTTTATGTGTTTTTGTGTTCGTCCGCAAAAATGGCCTTCGTCGGTTTCGGTGGGCTCTCCAACGTCTGCCGCCCTGCGCGGCGGATTGCGACTCGTATTCGCCCGCGCGGTTCCGACCGTCGGTGTGCCGTCCGCACTCAGCGTCCGGCCGCCTCGACGAGCTGTCGGATTTCGCGGTCGGCCTGCGCTGCATCGCTGCCGCGGACGGGGACGCCGCTGCGCACGGTCGCGCCGGGGCAGAGCCGTCGGATGTCGGCTTCGCTGCGGCCCATGCGGCTCCCTTCGTGCGTCATGAAGGGGATGAGGGTCTTGCCCGTGAAGTCGTGCGCTGCGAGGAAGGTCGCGACGGGCGGTGCGACGGTCGACCACCAGCAGGGCGAACCGATGTAGATCACGTCGTAT
>ERZ772812.715-NODE-715-length-27745-cov-20.892958_pt1 | contig 27745 bp, 45 predicted proteins | sample MGYA00511343_ERZ772812 | MGnify/ENA primary metagenome ERZ772812 (study PRJEB29015, sample SAMEA2737706) | human gut metagenome | biome: human gut; feature: human-associated habitat; material: faeces | place: China | collected 2012 ...
GAATTTAAACTGGTGAAATAATGACGACTCTACCGCCCATCTGCCGGGCATTGGCAATGGGACTGAATGAAGAATTTGAAAAGATGAAAACACCCCAAGAAGCGGCCAGAGAGTACGCCGAAACATTATGGAATAGAGAATCCACCCTTGAATGGGAGGTCAGCCGTGATGCCTGCAAATCTCGTTCTGAGCGAGATTTCCTCGCAGGCGAAGAGTTTGGTTATCGCAGGGGCATAATCGAATCCTTCCAGTGGCTTCCAATAAGTGAAGGAAATCCAGAAAAATACGATTTCGTGATTATGAAGGATGAAAGAGAGCCGATACATACCAAAGGATATTTTGTTGTATCGGGGGAGCGAGCCAAAAATTGGGGTTTCCCATACATCAAAAGTGGTTATACTCACTGGCGGCTAATCGAACCAGTAAAGAAATAAGAAGATGAAGATTCCGAAGTACAACAAGGGCGACACTGTATATTTTTCAGCGAGGATAAGTAAAGATCGTCACTTCGATATATTCGTAATGACAATCACAAGAGTATACGCCGATGGAAATATATGGCGATACGACATGACGGGTGAAACCTACGAGATACAAGGACTTCCGGAATCCCGAATAACAAACAAATGTATTAAATGATGGATACAAAGTTAACAGTTGACGAAATTCAGATCGCACTTCGGAATAGTGGCATTTGGAATAAGCGGCAGGATATATTCATCCCGAATCTTTCGTGGGGTCTGCTTGACTACGAAGCAGATTTGGTGATAATAACCAAATCGGGATACCTGACCGAAGTAGAGATCAAACGGTCGTGGGAAGATTTCAAAGCTGATTTCAAGAAAAACCATAAACATGATGATCCGCGAGTTTATAATTTTCATTACTCCGTGCCGGAATCAATTTTAGACAGGGTCGTAGATTTTCTACGTGAAAAGTACGGTGCAATATGTCCATCGGTACTTGGTGTGTCAGAGACAGGGAGCATCAGGCGTTACGGCGGCGGTACCCCTCACCGGGGCGGTCGCAAGCTGTTTATTGAAGAACAACTTACTGCCGCCCGGCTTGGGTGTATGCGGGTTTGGAATCTGAAAGAGAAACTTTTAAAACAAAAAGCGAAAATACATGAAAATCAAAGACATTGTTAACTATCTCATCTACTACCAGAAATGGAGACGCGGAGCAAATATAGAACAGCCAAATCCCACGGAGATCGGGGAAGCCATCGACGGGGCTTTCGGGAGCTCAGAAACTTTCAAAGACTGAAAAGAAAATGGAAAATTAGAGACTATGAAGAAGATAATTAGACACGGAGACCGATACGCTAATGCCGTATTTTTACGTAAATGCTGCGCTTGCGGCTGCCAGTTCGAATACGAGCGGCAAGATGTACTAAAAGTCTATTTCGACCCATTGGAGCATGTTGACCTTTGGTATGTAGGCTGTCCTGAGTGTGGGGATATTACTGGATTTGAGAAGCCAGAACCAGTAAGATGATGTTTAACCGCCGAGAGGCATAATAATAAACTCATGGGACTTTTAATCATTACAGGGATTTTGTTTATCACCGGAGTTATCTGGTGGATTGTAACCGGGAGATGGTCTGATCCTTCGGGTGGAGCTATCATTACCACGGTAATTTCAGGAGCAATCTTAATTATCGAATGTCTAACTATTGCTTTGGCACAAAGCGGATTTAAGAAAAATATCATGGATTATCATGCTCTTGAAATGCTTTTGGAAAGCCATAGGAATGAAATGAATCCGATGGATCGGGTATATGTCATTCACGATATCCATGTAAATAACAGGGTTATCAATGCACACCGAGCTCACTGTGATAGCTTCTGGATCGGGCTATGGTACTCGGAGGAAATCGGGAATTTAGAGTATTTGAAATAAAAAAAAAACAAAAAAAATGGAATCAATAGAAGAAAAGGCCCGACGGTGTGCCCGTGCCTCACAAAGTTTAGTAATGGATTCAACAGAGGAAGATGAATTATACGTGGATGATATGATACGCATGTTCCTCGCAGGCGTCGAATGGGCCAATCGCTGGATTAGCATAGAAGAATATTTACCTAATGGATGCGATATGATTTTAGCAAAAGAACCGGACGGAAGGTTGGATCTTATTACCGGATGGCAATTACATGAACGCATCAAGCCTTATGCTGTTGATAATTTTTATATCGAATGGCGACTGGTTGAACATAAATAACCGTTTAACAATATTAAACTATGGAAACAAAAAAATGTTCATCATGCGGCAACGAATTGCCTATTAGCCAATTTCATAAAAATGCGGCAGCAAAAGACGGGCTTCAGCCTTATTGTAAGGCATGTATTAAAGCCAAAAGAGACAAAATTATGCATGATAGCAATAACGCACTTCGAGACTTCAGCCCGCGTGAATTAATTGCAGAACTCCGTGCTCGCGGATATGAAGGGGAGTTGCGCATAGTTCATAAAATAACAGTTTAATATGAAAGTTCTTTTCTCCACAATCACCACCACCCTACTCGTTATCATCCTGATTCGGGTAGAGCACATAGCGGACAGGATTCCAGAAATACGGTTTGATTCCATTATAGTCGATCCGCCGCCGGAAATTAAAACGACTACACCGATTATCCGTTCGGATTGGGATTTATTCATCGAAGCCCTGATCTACGTCGAAAGCAAAGGAGACGAACGGGCCGTAGGTAAAAACGACGATGGCGGAGTACTGCAAATACGGCCCATCGCCGTAAAGGAAGCCAACCGTATCATGGGGTTCGACAAATTCGCCGATTCCGACCGTTTCGACCGCCTAAAATCCATCGAAATATGGGAAACGATACAGGAATACCACAATCCTGGGAAATCATTCGAAAGGGCCTTAAAACTCCATAACCCCAACGGTGGGGAAGAATATTCAGACAAAGTAATGAACAAATACAAGCAACTCAAACATGATAACTATTAAATCGCTCGCAAAGAAGCTGGAAATTGCCGAAATCCGCATCTGGTTTTTGATTCGGCAGCGGATTATCAAGACCACGAAGAAAGGAACTGATATTTTGGTCGATGAATCGGAGGTATATGACTACCTGCAAAAACGCCCCGAACTATGGGATAAATGGAAGATAGACTATGAATACTGCCAGACTCACAAGATAGCATAAAAAAGCAAGGACTCCCCCGAAAGTTCGTCCCTGCCAACGTCCGCCCAGACATCCTCAAAGATATAAATTTTATATTGAAAAACATGACGACACCTTCAATAAAAAGAAGACGAGGCGGCAGACGCGACGACTCAACGGTTCACATTAACTTCACAAGGAAAGAACTGATAGACGAACTTCGGCGGGTGGAGTTCTATTGCAAGGTGGTAGACCGGCGGGCTCGAATCAAAGAACGCAGGAATGAAAAGTAATTTTGTAAAGCTGTAATTTTTTTATTTATGAATGATATTGCCATTTTTAGAAATGAAAAATTCGGGGAAATCAGGACAACTGAAGTTAATGGAGAACCGATGTTCTGTGCATTGGATGTATGCAATGTGTTAGGTTATTCTAATCCGAGTAAAGCTATTGCAGATCATGTTGATAATGACGAGCGGTATAACGAATCGTTAGAGCGCGGTGGAACGCTATTGTTTATTTCCGAAAGTGGATTGTATTCGCTTGTGATTCGAAGCAATAAGCCTAACGCTAAACCTTTTCGAAAATGGGTGACATCGGAAGTTCTCCCCGCCATTCGTAAGACGGGTAGTTATACAATGGCTCTTCCTAAAACATACTCAGAAGCACTTCGACAACTGGCAGACACAGTGGAAGCAAAAGAAAAAATACAACTCCAATTAGAAGCCAAGATTGAACAGCTCGACGAATCAAAAGACTGGTACACCATTAAACGATGGGCGAAAGAGCACCATATAAACTGGAGAAAAATTTCATGGCGAGCGTTAAGAGCCATTTCCATAGAGCATGGGTATGAAATAAAAAAGATATTTGACGGGAATTACGGGGAAGTAAATCTTTATCACAAACAGGTTTTTGCTATTTTATATGACCAATAAACTTGCATAATGTCCCGGACCTATTGACCTTTGCGAAAACAGATTACTCTATGGCTGGAACGTCTGATTTACTGCGGGAGATCGCCGACATGCTCGATGCGGGATTCTTCAAAAACATAACCGAGGATGATCTCGACAGGGCGAAAAGGGTGATTATGGCATTTCGGGATGTCAAAGTTGACTATGAGCAGGCGAAACGAATCACCGGCAAATCCGATTCGGCTTTCAACGCGAAAATATCGCGTTCCGGGATACCCGTCTGCAAGGAACGGCTATACAGGTACAGCGATATGGTTAAGATCAAAAATAAAGAGGTTTGACTATTGATAGTGCCCCAGGGCGGATACGACAAGCACTTCAACCGTTTCTTCGTTTATCCGATATATCAACCTGTGTTCCGAACTTAGCCGCCGAGACCAAAAACCGCTATATTCATGTTTGAGTTGTTCAGGGTTGCCTATTCCCGTTTCGGGATGATCTTCGAGTTCAGATAAAATACGGTCTATGTGTTTGTTTATCGCTTTGTTTCCACTTTTACGATGAGCGCAAATATCCTTACTCGCCTTCCGGCCTATGCTTATTCTATATTTTCCCATTCCTTTCGCGCTTCTTCAAGTGATATAAATTCCGTTTTGCCTGCTTCATATTCCTTGATACGGCGGGACAGTTCGGCGATATTTCGCGGATCGTCGAACCAGGGATCGCCTGAAGGGGATGGATTAAGACTGATACCGTCGCTAACCACTAATTCAATAAGTTTACGCCCGCGCTTCACAAATACGCGAGTATGTTCGGCCATGTCAAAGTATTTTTTTTGATTGTTCCGAAACTCCGAAGGGCTAATAGTAATTGCATCCATAATCTTTTTCATTTGTACGCACTTTTGTACGTTTTCTTGTACAAATATAATGCCTTTTATTGAGCAATGCAAATTTGTGTGGGTTTTCAGAACTAAACTAACCAATCACACAACTTGCTGATTATCAGATGTACTTCATTTTAGGGTATATCTGATAATCAGTAAGTTAATACTTATCTTAAATTTGGGCAACAAATCTTTGCTGAAAACGATCTTTTTAATTGGTAATTAAAAAATAGTTTGTATATTTGTGATGCTATCTATACTAAAGGGCCGAGATGCCCACCCCATTCACAGGTGGTTTTTTTATGCCGTGTTGTGAAATTTTAAAATATAGACTTCGGTCGTGTACCCCCGTACGAATGTTGTAATGACATCGTAAAACCCTTTAGGTAGATAGCAGCGGGAAAGGCACGACCGTTTTATTTGTGTCTAACAAAATGCTATCTACCATGTCTAACACAACCTATGCCAGCCGTCACAAGGACTGCGGCTTCGCGATGGAAGTCATTTCCGACTCCTTATCTATCTACAAAGTCTCTAAGCGAGGCAATGAATCCCTTCTCTGTATCAAGAACAGCCATGACGAAATCACCGTTACCCTTCGCCATGCAAAAATGCTTCTCGAATCCCTTTCTCGTCTCATCGAAGACCGTACCGTCACCGGCCCGCAACCGGTTTACAACTTCAGAGAATGCGTTAACGCTGGTAGAATCGTTAAAAGGGGGTAGACATGAACACCATGCAAATTTTCAATAATCAGCAATTCGGACGTGTTCGGGTTGTCGATGTTAAAACAGTGCCATATTTTGTAGCTAATGACGTATGTTGCGCTCTCGGATATTCTAATCCAAGAGACGCTATTAATAGGCACGTTGATAGTGAGGATAAAACTGGTGTCGTGATTCACGACGGCAGCCAAAATAGAGAAATGACAGCTATCAACGAATCCGGAGTCTACTCCCTTGTTTTCGGGTCTAAGTTACCTACCGCAAAACAGTTCAAACGGTGGGTGACGACCGAAGTCCTGCCATCCGTTCGCAAACACGGGGCCTACCTAACCGACCGGAAAGTAGAGGAAGTGTTATCCGATCCGGATACGATTATAAAGCTCGCAACGCAGTTGAAGCAAGAGCGGGCCGAGAAGGAGCGCCTTGCTGAAGAAAACAGATTAGCAAACGAGCAAATCGAAAAGGCCGCGCCGATGGTGCAATATTACAATAAAGTATTGCAATCGGACAGCTTGATTACGACAAACGTGATCGCCGATCAATTAGGCGTTAGCGCAAGGCGGCTAAACGACATGCTGGTGAAGCGCGGTATTATATACCGGCAAAGCGACACCTACGTACTGTATGCGAAATACCGGGGCCAGGGATACGAAGGTTATAGGACGCATACTTACATCAGCAGCACGACCGGCCAACAGTTCACCAAACAGCATCTATACTGGACGGAAAAGGGCCGCGAATTCATCTACAACCTGTTTCACGATGACCGAGTATGAATATACGGCCCTGGACGTAATCAAACGTATGGGCGAAGACGAGGTATTCCGCCGGGAATTGTTGCTGCTGATAAACGAGCTGCTTTGCATGTTGAAAAACGCATGTGAAAAATCGAATTAATTTTACATTTATACAACTGTAAATCAGTTATTTTATACTATTTTGCAAAGGGGTGGTGCGCTGTGCCGCCCCTTTCTATTTTTGTTTCCGTAGCTATCGTATGTCTCTGCGTAAATGGGATAAAATCATTAAAATATTCAATGCTATGGAAATGGTAGAAAAAGAAAAAGTGTATGTTGAAAAGGAGTCCGACGACTACGCCAGCAAAGGTACGGGAAACGCAGGCCTCACGCTGGGTATCATCGGAACTTCATTGGCCGGTCTTCTGTGGGCCAACAAAGGTGGTAATTTGTTCGGCGGAGGCAATGGTACGAATTACGCGACCGCTCCTTCGGCCTATCAGGTAGAACAGAAAGAATGCCAGGATGTCGTTAATCTGACGAATGCCTTTTGGCAGGCCAGAGTCACCGTGATGAACGAACGTTTCGCGGATCGTCAAACCATCAACGGGGAAATGTTCGGTCTTTACAAATCCCAGATCGACGGCGATTTCGGTTTGTACAAGAACCAGCGCGATCAGTTCGACGTTCTGAAAGCCCAGATCGACGAACTGAGAACCCAGGTAGCCATCGGCGCTGCCGTTCGGCCCTATCAGGACAAGCTCATCCAGTGCGAGATCAACGACGCCCGTAAGGATGCCGATTTCAATCTGTGGCGGCGTACATGCCGGATGATTTCCGGGGAGGTAGTTCTTCCGAGCACTCCGACTGTAACCGGTCTTCCGTCTTACAATCCGTGCGCTTGCTCGCAGTCTGCTCCTACTGCGTAACTTTTTCAGGTGACGGGTATATCCCGTCACCATTTTTTTCTCAATAAAAATAGCGATGAATAACAATATTTTTTTGGGTTCCGATCCTCTTTTGGGGGGCAATCCACTACAAAATCAGTATCAAATCGACTACAACCAACAGATAGCGCAACTGGAGGCCGCCAAACAGCAATTGGTGCAACAGGCCCCACGCATTTCAAAGTCTCCGATATGGGACGAGATCGACAAGGAAGTCGATTCATTGACCGATAGCGAGATTTCGGCATTAAATAAAAATGAGGAATACCAACAGAGCAACAATGCCGTCCAATTGATCCTTAACCGGGAATTTATGAAGATAATGCGCCCTATCGTAGAGAGCAGTCCCGAAGGAAAAAACATCCTTGAAAAACACCTGACATTGGTTCGGCGGCTAAGGAAGAGCGCGCATGAAGAAGCCAGTAAGAATATGGAGCTATTCAGGGAATATACGGAACATCATTCCGACATGACTTATGCGGAATTTCTCAAAATGAAAGCTAAAAAGAAATAAAGATGGATTACTTAACGAGAAAAATGCTGGCCGACATCGAGGCTTTGAAAATTCAGGTGGAGGCCCAGGCCAAAGAGATCGACGAACTTAAAAATAAGTTGAACGCTAAACCTAAAACGAAATGACAGCAAAAGAACAGGTAATATCCTCGGCCAAATTATGGATCAACGACAAGATCGAGTCCATGACAGCATCCAATCCGAGAATGTCGGTTATTGCTCCGAGACTAAAACAGGGTATGGATAATCTAATCTCAAAGTATGAAGATAAGATCGACAATTTCATGCTGTTTTTTACAGATAAGGAGGGGAATCTTGACGTAGGCGATTTCTTCGATGAAGGGATTAAAATGTTTCAGGAATTGCCGGTATCCCATAAGAAAATCATGGGAATGGATATAGCTATCGGCGGCGGGGAAATCGTGGCGAAGCTTCCGGATAACTTTCTTGTGTCCATGCTCGTAGGCAACACAGGAGCCGTTAAACTAACTTCGGCCGATATCATGGAATTTAAAGACTTAATACTTGCGAAATAATGGGAAGATTACAAGACATGCTGAAGTCCTACAAATCGGAAGGACGCAGCAATGAAACCAAGATGTGGGAAAGCATATTGCTTATGGATGAGATGTTTGAGGAAATATCCAAAACGGATTATGAAAAATATTGCGACTTTCTCAAACGGCAGCACGAAATATTTTGCGGGCCTCACTTCAACGGAGAATTTGCCAAATGGCAGGTGGCCGAAATGTATCATACCGGATCTGACGGCAAGAAATACGCCGGGGAAGTATGGAGTCTGGAAGAAGTGCAGGAAATTGCATCCAGACATAAATCATCTATCCCTTCATCGTATAACATCTATGATGTGTATGTAGCTATGAATGCCAGTTACCATGACTTCTGTAAATTGTACAAGACGTGGTTCCCGGATAATTTCAAGGAGAAGATTATTGAAACCGCTATCACCTTCTGGTTTAAAGACGAAGATTATGGAGAAGGAAAAGTATGGGACTATTTCGACGACTGATAATAGGTGCCCCACATATCATAAACTTGACCGCGAGCGGAAAATAAAAGAACTGCTCAAAGACCTGGAATCAGAATTATCCCAGCCTAAATTCGAACAGATAAAAGAGGAACTGCTTCAGGTTTTAGAGGGGTAATTGCGGGGGTATTTTACCCCCGCAACCCTTTTCTCCAAATGTGTGATAAGTTCAGGGATGCGCGTTTTCTCTGCCATCGATTGTATGGCATTTGCAATACGAGCGACATAACGACACCTATTGATTATAATTTCTCTTTTAACCCATCCGCATAGTCGATTAGGGCCTTTTCATTGTCGAAGGTGTGGGTTTTCCCCTGACGACGAATAAATGCCACGAAATCACCTTTTTTTTCAAAAAGTTCCGAAACCGATACGTCAAGGGCAGTAGCGATCTTCCGGAGGGTCGCTATTGTTGTATTCCCGTTGATTGCTTTTGATAATCCGACACGAGAAATTCCAATCCGGTCGGCTAAATCCGTTTGCGTAATTCGTCTCTCTTTGAGAATTTCAGCTATTCTGAACTCATTATCCATAATTGTAAACCTATTATTTCACTCGGCAAATATACAAATTAAACAAAAGGTATACAAATTACCCGCAATAGATAAAAAAAGTTGTCAAAACATTTGTATGTTTGAATAATTATTGTTTGCTTTGCATTGTTAAATAAAAACAAAAAGTTTGCAATTATGAAAGATAACATGACCACACAGACACGACCTAATATTAAAGAAGGTGATACCGTTGAATATATTATGGGCACCGAGCGAGTGACTGCAACAGTTATTGACATTTTTGAAAATGGCGATATTCGCACCGACCGTGACGGGGTGCGCACTCGTTATGAATACACAATTATCAACATGTAATTATTGATTTATGATGCACATGCGTGGCAGATATGCCGTACTTCAAGCGATTGAATTTGTTGAGTGAACAGCAAGTCATTAATTTTTCAGAAACATTTGCATAATGCGCCGAACGTTACAATCTTTGCAGTAACTCATATGCGGGGTAGTGTAATGGTAACATGGCGGGTTAGTGTCCCAGCAGATTATAAGTTCGAATCTTATCCCCGCTACAAAAGTTAAAAGATTATGAATATTTTAACGCTTATCATCAAACAAAAGTGGTTCGACGCTATTTTGTCGGGCAAAAAGAAGGTCGAGACCCGCGAAGTACGTCCGACTAACACGAAGTATATTTCGTATCGAGACAACAATACGGGCAAAGTCTACAAGAAAGACAGCGACGTGCCCGAATCGGCATGGGATAGTGAAAAAGGGGTCGATACAGTTATCAATCACTACGACGCGATTCAGTTCTGGGTAGGTTACGCAACCAACCGCCCCGGCGCTCTTGTCGAAGTTAAAGGCGCCGAGTTGATCGACGTATGCGATGAAGAGACGAAAGAGCCGATTGTGTACGAGCACAACGGCAACGAATACAACATGACCGAGATAGACTACCACCTGGGCAAGGTAATCGATAAAATGAATTGTTAAACCCTTAAAATCATTGCCGCACTCGAAGACGAAGACAAAAAACAGCAGCTCAGCTCGACGCGCAATACAGCCGTATAACGAGTGAATTGCGACGCCGCACGCCTAATCCTGCTGTAGGATTAAGTAGCCTCGCAAATATGGGTGGCCGAAATGGTGTTATTGCGAATAGGTATGCGAGAGCAACCAGTGCATATACAAGAGCTCGGCGGTCTGCTGCCCGAGGCCTCTCTGTAGGTTAAATCTATTGTCAAACTTCTAAAATTCAAGCTGCACTCGAAATTCAGTAAGAAATCGAATCAACAGGGCGACCGGCGTTAGCCGAGTTCGGTACCGTACAGTAGGCGGCCGCGCGACGAATCGTGCCGGTCGTGCACGCGACATTCGCGCCGCCTTTGGCATGGCGACAGGTTAGTTATGATGCCGATAGACCATGCAAACGAAGTGATTGCTTCTGTCCGTCAGAAAACGGACAGGGCGATCCTTTTTTATTCTTGCGGCAAAGACAGTGAAGTTTTGCTCGACTTGATGGCTCCGCACTTCAAAGAGATCGTTTGCGTGTTTATGTATTTCGTCAAGGGTCTCGACCATATCGACAACTATCTACGAGCGGTCAAAACTCGTTATTCCAACGTTACCATCCTGCAAGTCCCCCACTGGACGCTGACGCGCGTTCTCCGTTGTGGGTTATATTGCATCCCCAATCCAAATGTAAGGCTGTTATCGTTGAAAGACGTTGATGAATCCATTCGAATGAAAACGGGGATATCTTACTCTTTCTACGGGATGAAACAGTCGGACAGCATGAATCGCTGTCTTATGCTACGCGGATACGAGAACGAAGCCATAAGCAACACAAACAAGGTATATCCTCTCTCCAAGTGGAAGAAGTCGGATGTAATGGCCTATATCAAGGCCAAGAAACTGCCCGAGCCTATATCCTACAACAAAAACAAATCGCAAGGTTTGACATTTTCGCCGGAGATCTTCGATTATTTGCGCCGGCATTATCCGCAAGACCTTGATAAAATATACTGCGTGTGGCCGTTCGCACGCAACATTCTTTTACGATATGACGCCGAAAAAACAGCAATCCAAGCTAAAGTACAAGCAGAGCGAAACGATTGTAATTAATCGGTCGCAAATCAATTTCGCACCCTACAATCCACGTAAGGACGATCCTGAAGTAGTAAAAAAACTCAAGAAGAACTTCAAGGTAGTCGGTTATTTGGGAGGTATCGTATGGAATCGCTTATCGTCTTTTCTTGTATCTGGACACAAGCGTGTACAGACGCTTGACATAATCAACGGATATGATGGGACACCCAACACAGACTACGAAATCAAAGTAGAGGCCGTAGAGTTGGACGACAAGACCGAGCGAGAACAAAATATCTTCATGAACTCCCCGTCTGCAATGGGCGAGTTCGACATGGAGAAGATGAAAGTACTTGTACCGGAAATCGATTACCAGGCGGCAGGTCTTTCCGAAGCCGATATGAATATTTATGGTATATCCGTCATGCAAGACGAGGTGAACTCTGGGCTGTCTGATACGTTGGATGATTTCGATGAGATACAACGGCCATTTGAGGAACGCAAGGCAGCTGTAAAAGAAATGAAGGAACAAATCCGGCAACAGGCAGAGCAAAAAGCCGAAGACATTGAATCTTACGTAATGCTCAATTTCAAATCTTATCGGGCAAAATCATCGTTCATGCTTCGGTTTGGGTTCGGGCCTGACGATAAGATTATCCCCGGCGAGATGTTTTCGGATATGGTTGAACGGGTGGAATAAGTTACAATAAATGACGCTGTAAAAAATGCCTGTACACAAAAAGCCCAATCTTGAAGTTTTTAGGAAAGTCGCTAATGCTTGCGGTGGTATCCTGTCAGACATCGCCGCGAATATTGGGGTGGAGCGAAATACCGTCTACACATGGTGCAAAGATGATCCGGACTTTTCTCAAGCTCTCGAAGATTCCCGAGAACGGTTTGTCGATTTGGCCGAAAGCAACCTGCGCAAGCTGGTGGCTGGCGTTCCAGCCATAGAGACGGACGAAAATGGGGAAAAGCGTTTTGCTGGATGGATTGAAAGGCCGTCCGAAACGTCGATCATATTTACCCTAAAAACACGAGGTAAGAAGCGTGGGTATGTAGAGAGACAAGAGGTGGAAGCCGATGTTAATATGAAAGGCTCCATCAATATTCGAGACTGGGTAAAAGATAGATTGCAGAAGAAATGATTGAACCGCAGGATATATATTTACCATTATATGAAGATACCGAGCATTTCATTATTTTGATAACCGGAGGGCGAGGTAGTGGCAAATCATTTAACGCCGGAACCTTCATTGAGCGGCTATCTTTCGAAGAAGGGCATGTTATCTTGTATTGCCGTTACACGATGGCGTCGGCTGCGATTTCAGTGATTCCTGAATTTACAGAGAAGATAGAAGCCGATGGCACGGGAGAATTTTTCAATATCACAAAAACAGATATTGAAAACATAGTATCTGGGAGTCGAGTTCTATTCCGAGGTATCAAAACGTCATCTGGCAACCAGACAGCAAAGCTGAAATCCATTCAGGGGCTTACGACATTCGTATGTGACGAGGCCGAAGAGTGGATGAGTGAGACAGACTTTGATAAACTCGTGCTTTCGATTCGACAGAAAGGGATTCAGAACCGGGTTATCATTATTATGAACCCGACCGACTCCAATCATTTCATTTACAAAAAATACATCGAGAAAACACATCGGCTTGTCAATATCGACGAAGTGGATGTGCAAATTAGCACTCATCCTAACGTCCTACATATCCACACGACCTATCTTGATAATCTTGAAAATCTGTCCGAAGAATTTATTCGCGAGGTGGAGAACATGAAACGCGAGAACCCAGAAAAGTATGCCCATGTTGTTATTGGGCGCTGGGCAGATGTTGCCGAGGGCGCAATCTTCAAAAAAATAAATACGGTTAAAGTATTTCCTCAGTGGTGTGAAAACGTTGCCATCGGACAAGATTTCGGATATACGAATGATCCTACGGCAATGGTGAAATGTGGAACTATCGGCAATGCAATTTATTTCGACGAATTATGTTATAAAACGCACATGCTGACACGAGATATTATTGCAGAGTTAAAGAAATATCCGCATTTACAAGTCATGTCGGAATCAGCAGATCCGAGGCTCGTGGATGAGATCGCCAATGCTGGAATAAGTATTTATCCGGTAGACAAAAGCGGCCCCTCTATCATTGCCGGTATCGAAAAGATGCTTGAAATGGAAATATATGTCACGGAACGGTCATATAACCTTTTGAATGAATTTAGAAATTACGTTTGGGATAAAGACAAAGACGGACATCCAATAAATCGCCCGGCAGACGGACAAGCAGACCATGCAATTGATGGTTGCCGGTATTATGTTTTAGGGAAAATATTGGGAAAGATTCTACAACCGAAGAGTTACGAAGGATATTTTTAATTACTGATAATCCTGCGTAGATGCAGGACACCAAAACCGACGAAACGACATGAAAACATTGGAGGAAATACTCGCCCTCCCTTCGGAGGCTGAAAAAATCTATTATCTCAAGTATCGCCGCACGCCTTTGCCTGATGTGCAGGCTCTTTATAATGATTGGGACCCTAATAAACATGAAGTCATGGACGAAAACATTCGTCCCGACAACAAGGTAATCGTAGAAGAATCTCGACAAGATCCTAAAACGGGTAAAACGATTCCCCCCACTTACAAAAAAGACGACATTAATCCCACGAATAGGATTATGTTACCATTGGAGCAAGACATTACCAATATACACACCGCATGGACAGTGGGTAATGATCCAAAAGTAAACTGCAAGCCTAACAATGACCAAGAACAGGAATTGCTATCCATAATTGACAGCGTTAACCGCAAAAATAAGATGCGGTATAATAATAAACGAATTGTCCGCTCATGGCTTTCTGAAACAGAGGTTGCCGAGTATTGGTATGTTGTTAAAGATGCGGGTTTCTGGCGCAAGATTCTTACACGGGTAAAAAAGGCATTCGGAGGCACAATTACGCCACAATTTAAGCTTCGGTGTACCATATGGTCTCCATTCAGGGGGGATAAATTATACCCGTTTTTCGATGACACCGGCGACTATCTTGCATTGAGCCGTGAATACTCAGTGAAAGATATTGACGGCACGGAAACCCTGTTTTTTATGACCGTAACCGATGATAAAGTGTATAAATGGCGCATGGATGCAGATTGGGTAAAGGTTAGTGAATTTAGACATGGGTTCGATAAAAATCCTACAATTTATTCGTGGCGTTCAAAACCGCTTTGTCATAACATTAAGCCCATTCGGGAACGATTGGAACGACTTATGTCGAACTTTGCGGACTGCATTGATCGTTGTTTTTTCCCATATTTAATACTCGAAGGCGAAATACATGGCACTCCGCAACAGTCAGGCAAAAATCGTCTCATAAAAATCACCAATGGGGGTAAAGTGTATTATTTGAACTGGGATCAAGCCAGCGACGCTGTACGCCTGGAACTGGACGGTCTATGGAATAAGGCCTATCAACTTACTAACACGCCGCAACTTTCCCTTGAGGCCTTAAAGGGGCTGGGTGATGTCCCGTCCGGCCGTGCTTTCCAGTTTCTTTTTATGGGTACAAACCTTGCAATTGACAATCACGCAGAGGTTATCGGCGAGCATATCCAGCGGCGATACAACTTCCTTGTATCCGCTATCGGCTCGCTCAATGCGGAATATATGCAAGCCTCACAGACTATTGACATCGAAACAGAAATACAGCCTTTCACTATTGACGACATGGCTGAGAAAATCAAGAATGCGACCGATGCCTGTGGGATGCCTGTCGCATCACTTAAAACGGGGGTTGCGTTGGTGGGGCTTGTTGACAATGTTGACGATGAAGTAAGGCAGATAGAGGAAGAACGGGAGGCGAAATCCATGAACAACCTTATAGAGCCATCATTTTAAACTTTAAGACTTGGCACGCGATAAATTCGACCATCAAAAGTGGGAAAAAGAGCACAAGGATCATATTGCTGAATATGTTGGCAATATCGACGCTCTCTATGGTATTGCGGCGGTCGAATTATTGCAATTAGGCGCAAAATACGATTACAATCCGGAACAAGGGAAATTATTCTCCTTCTCGTCGTCAAAACAGTCGAGCAAAAATGCGAATGCTATTCTGACGAACTTTAAATCGCAGTTGTACGGAATCATCACAGGGGGCATTGCTTCCGAATGGGCGTTCGCAAATACCAAGAATGACGAATGGGTTCGATCTCTTACAGACTCCCCTAAAAAGGCTTATCTCCAGCACAACCAACAGGCTTTAGCGGCTTTCAGAAGGCAAAAGTTTTACGGGCACACTTTGTCGGATAGGGTCTGGAAATACACAACTCAATTCAAAGAGCAGATCGAACTAACTCTGTCGGTAGGTTTGAGCGAAGGCCGTAGCGCGGCACGTATGAGTCAAGACGTTCGCCAATATTTGAACGAACCAGATCGACTGTTTCGCCGGGTGCGCGATAAATTCGGGAATCTCGTATTGTCGAAAAATGCCCAAACATATCATCCCGGGCAAGGAGTTTACCGGTCGTCGTACCAGAACGCAATTAGAATGACCCGCACGGTCATAAATACGGCATACAGGGAATCCGATTACATCCGGTGGCAGCAGTTTGATTTTGTCGTAGGCATCGATATTAAAACATCCAAATCACATGCCACATGGTTGGCAAAATACTGGTATCCGCGCTTTAAAAAAGGACGTGCGCCTTTGGAGATTTGCGACCAAATGGAAGGAAGGTATCCGAAAACATTTAAGTTCATCGGATGGCATACAGCTTGCGGTTGTTATGCCGTACCCATCCTTGCTAACGAGGGGACAAATAAGGATTGGTGGGAGAAGCCCGAAAACGAGGTCAAAGATACGCCATCAGGTTACAATGATTGGCTTAATGAAAATGAGGATCGTATTCTTGATGCGGCAAAACGGGGTAAACTTCCGTATTGGATAAAAGAGAACAAAAAATATGTGAATGTTTTACAAAAACAGGGAGGCTAAATTCCTCCCTGTCATTATTCAATTCGCATTATCTGCGGGTAGCCTCAATAGTCTTATCAATTCGTCGATCAGCAATAGAAATTGCTCCCTGAACTGTTGATCTTCCGACAGCCTTTTAAGCACGTCGGCGACAGTGAAGTTATAATCCCCCATCTTGTCAATCCCCTAATAGTTCGTGAATGAACTTTCGCCCAGCCTCAGTCCACACTGTCTGAATGGATGTCCCGGTAGATCCGTCCAGGCGGGTAAAAGCATACGTATGCGTCTTAGTGAATCCTCGGTTCTGGTACTTGTGATACAACAACCACTGACCGCCCTGTCGGTATTGCACGCCTTTCGACTGCAATATGCTATTCAGAGTCCTTGCGGACATGCCGAACTCCTTCGCAATATTATTAGTGTTGTACGTGCTTTCACTCATCAGGACGGTATCGTAATACTGAACTTTAGGAGCCGCCATTTCAAGCTGTTGTCTATGTAGTTCGTTCTGCTCGGCCAGGCGTTGACGCTCGGCCCGCTCTTGCTTCAACGCCGTAAGCAGCTTGATCGCATTATCCGGATCGTCAATGATAGCCTCTATGGTCGGCTGTGTGGCTGTGATGCCGTACTTCAGCAGTTCTTTGAGCCTGTCAAGACACCAAAGACGAAAATCTACACTCAACCATTGTGCAAAATCAAGGGCTACGTCTTCGTGGAGCCAGGTGGCGGGATTAAGACCACCGCGCACACTTTTAACTATTTGATTTTCAGCAATACGGGATTTTCCCGCAATGGCCTTAACTAATTCATTTGTAGATGGTAAGCGTAAATACTCATAAGGTTGCTTGCCGAACGGTTTTGCCATTTCAGTGGCCGATACATAGGTAATGCCGCCATCCATCCGGAAGGTCACCGGATTATTGTTATACTGAAATATCTGTGTGTTCATGGCTACGCGATTTTTACAAGGTTGAACATTCTGAATGACCGCCAGCCTTCGGCTATTGTATCGTAATACGTGAACAGGTGTTTGTTCGGCTTGCGGTTGGAGCCTTTCGTTTTGGGGCAAAGGTCGTCTTTGAGTGTGCCGAATGCCTGTCGCAATTCGCCTGTGCTCGATTTGATATACCAGAACTGCACGATACTGGTGCGCATTCTCATTTTGAGCTTGAATAACTCCCAAGCCTTGTGCAGGCACTTTGCAAAGGCTTCGCCCGTCGCCCGGCACATCTGCCAAGCTATACGCATAATGTCTCGCAAATCAGATACTTTCATGTCTACCCCCTTTTAACGATTCTACCAGCATTAACGCATTCTTTGAAGTTGTAGACCGGTTGCGGGCCGGTGACGGTGCGGTCTTCGATGAGACGGGATAGGGATTCAAGAAGTAATTTTGCATGGCGAAGGGTAACGGTGATTTCGTCATGGCTGTTCTTGATGCAAAGCAGCGATTCATTACCTCGTTTAGAGACTTTGTAGATAGACAAGGAGTCGGAAATGACCTCCATCGCGAAGCCGCAGTCCGTGTGACGGCTGGCGTAGGTTGTGTTGTTAGACATGGTGTGTTAGCATTTATGAGAAATGAAAACAGCGGCATTTCTCTGACCCGCTGCTAACACACTCTTGAGGGTGAGCGCTATTATCATTATAATAATAGCACGGGGTGAAATACCGCTGTATAATATTGGTACAAAAAAAGCACCATACAGGTGCACCTTTGCGCCCTCAAATATGTGTTAGCATTACAAATGTAAGAATTATTTTTGAACGCACAAAGAAAAAAACAAAAAAACCGAGGACCCCTCGGTTTATAATATTTAACTAATTTTCCCCCGAATTTAGTTTATTTTGATGCGCCTAAACGGATGGTCTTTATTACATGCATATACATCTGATTGATTTAATATCTCGTTTTCAGTAATATATGTATGCGCATAATCCTTTAATGCAGACGTAGGAATAGCTAACACAATACTTCCTCCAAAATTTAAAGTTAAGTACTTTTCTGTCAAATCTCGATACGGATATGCCACTGCAATCCCGATGTATTGAATATCATCGGGAATACAGTCTGCAATTTTATACGCAATGGGTAATGCTATGTCTGAAACAGTCTTTGTTACCATTTCGTATTCATTTAATTTAGCTTCATTATAGATAGGTGTTCCACGTAAGGCTTGAAGAAGTAATATTTTACCAGCTTTATATTGCATGATTGTTGGATAGTCACGGTAATCACCTTTAATAAACATGTATTCCTTCCCCAGCCTTGCATATATACTATCTACGATTGCTTTTTGCTTAACTACATCACTATTCATTCCAATAGAATCAAGATGAGCGGTGAAGTAGTCGTGAGCATCGGTATTTGTTATCCAAAAATCCTCCAAATCAGCGCAAAAAATAGCCGCTCGATTAGATCTTCCATCTATGTTTTTTAAATCACTCTGCAAAAAACCTTTTGATGTTGTCTGTGCTATTGTGTATTCGGTTAATGCAAAAACAAACAGCAATAAAAAAATGTTTTTTTTCATAACGTGAATTTATTGCATAAGATTAAACATCTTTCGAAGCTTCTTCGAATATGAATATGATACTAATGAGCGGTCAATGTTTGCCCCGTTGACCGTTATCCGTATGTCTGTAAGGTCATTGTCGCATAATGTTGCGAATACATCATCAGGTATATAAACATCAATTGTCACACTTGATACCTTTATAGCCCCTCCTGTTGAAATGCCTGCTCCCCAATGAATAGAATGATTGCGTTCTTTGGAAGATAAGTATTCGATCTTACCCTGTAAGCCGATCTTATCCCCGTCTTTTACAAGCAATATTATAGATGCAGACGAATCCTTTATTTCAACTCTTTTAATCTTTTCAATAAAGATGCGCATTGACAGCGAATCGTTAACTTTCCGCAATTTAAACGTCACATCTGGAGCTTTGGTTAATAAAGTGCTGGTTTCAACAATTTTAGCACCTGTAAATTTATCAATTTCGTTGACTGCTATTCTCTGGGCCGATAATGAATTGACAACTGAAATAATCGTTAAAAGTAAAAGTTTTTTCATTATTTCTTTTTTTGATAAATACCGTATTTCTCCCCATTGATATAAACGGTCATTTGGGAACCATTGATCTCACCCCTCATACTTGCTTTAACTCCGTCCATCGTCACGCTACCTGTTACAACAGGAGGATTATATTTATATGATCCTGTCGCCTCGCCCTCATCAGTTGCAACCAAATTCGTTAATTCCATGTAATGATAAGTGAACTTATCGACAGAATTAAATGTTATGTCTTCTTGCCAAAAGTATGAACTTAATACATTCCCTTCCTCATAAAACCATTTCGTCCCTACAAGTTCATCGCTTCCTGGTTCATCATTGTCTTTATCGCATCCAACAAAAGACATTGCAATAATAGCCGCAAATAAAAGTAACATCTTTTTCATAACGTAAATTTTAATAGGTTTAAGAAATTGAAATACAAATATAATGATAAAAATCCCCCCCCCCCCCCCCCTCCTCTCTTTGTTGAACGGCAAGACCAAAACCACATACAAAAGCAAATATGTTACCCGCCCCTGCGGGGCAGGTAACGGGAAAAATACGCCCCATCTGCGGGGCGAGAAACAGGAATAGGAGCAAACACACATGATCTCTTTGAGTGAAATACTGCATACCATCGCCCAGGCGCTGATGATCCCCTGCCTCATTATACTGATAATTCTGATGGCCGGGGCGGTCTGGCAGATCGGCGACATCGTGGTTGAGTACATCGCGGAACGCCGCAAGCATAAGTGTAACGTCCCCCAGCTGCTGCGCGACGTACACGCGGCGGGCGCGGACGGCCTTGCGGAGCTGATTGAAAACAGCGGCCTGCTGCGGCGGCAGAAGAAGGCCCTGCTGGAGCTGGCGGAGAGCCGGGGGCTGCCCAAGGACACCCTGACGGCGCTGGCGGAACGTCTGCTCGCCACGGAGGAGGCGCGGAACGCCCGCACCACCTCCATCACGGACATGATCGCCAAGCTGGGCCCCATGTTCGGCCTGCTGGGCACGCTGATACCCCTGGGCCCCGGCATCGTGGCGCTGGGACAGGGCGACACGGTGACGCTGTCGGAGTCCATGAACGTGGCATTCGACACCACCATCGCCGGCGTCATCAGCGCGGCGGTGGCCAGCGTCATCTCCCACATCCGCAAGCGGTGGTACAACGACGACATGGTGTCGCTGGAAACGCTGATGGAGGCAGTTTTGGAGGAGGTCACGAGCGATGTTGAAGGGTAAGTTTTCCTCCCGCCGCCGGGTGACGGAGGAGGTGGACGCCATGTCCGGGCTGGCGAACCTGTCGGACGTGATGCTGGTGTTCGCCTGCGGGCTGATGGCGGCGGTCATACTGAACTGGAACGTGGATCTCAGCAAGACGCGGGTGGAGATCCTGCAGCGGGAGCAGATGAAGGAGCTGGACAACGCCGAAGAGCTGGAGCAGGATATCCAGTCCTCCAGCAGCTTCGAGCAGAAGGGTACGGTGTACGAGGACCCGGAGACCGGGAAGCTGTATGTGGTGATGCCGAAGGGCAGTAACTAAATAGTTTTTACATAGATACGTTCAACAGAGAGAGGAGCAAATCACATGAAGAAACGGACAAGCAATGTGTCTCGGCGCATCGTGAGCCTGCTGATGAGCCTGGTGCTCACGCTGACGCTGGTGACCCCCGCGGCCTTTGCCACGGAGGTGGTGGGCGGCAGCGGCACGACCATCGCCGAGGGCAACACGAACCCGGCTGACGCTAACCCCAGCGGGGACAACGAGGGCAAGGACGACGAAAACAAGGACACCGAGCACGGCGGGGATGAACAGCCTACCAACCCCGGTGATGAGGACAAGAACCCCGGCGAGGGTGAGGACGATGTCAACGCATCTTCCAATGAAGCCGATACTCAGGAGGGCGAAGGCACTGATACCCCCGTGGTTGCTCAACGCACGGTAACACTGGAGAAGTGGAATAAAAATGCCGCTTATGATGTGAAGATCGTCATTCCCGCTGCGACTTCCGAGCCCGGCGAGGGCGAAACGACTGAAGCACCCGGCGAGGGCGAGAATGCCGGCAGCGGCAATGAAACGCTGAGCACCGAGTATACCGGCACCGATGAGAAAATCACTTTGAAATTGACCACGGAGGATTATACCGATAACCCCATTATTTATATCAAGTCCTCCGCGGATGAAGTTGTGGCCGAAACTACGCCCAAGCTGGGTGACGACGGCACACTGGAATATGTATTTACCGGAGAGGAAACCGACATCACTTTGTACTACGGCACGAAGGATGATTTTGTCTCTGCTTGGTATGGTGATGGTACTGCCACGGGCTATTACATCCGCACCGCCGAGGAGCTGGCGAATTTCGCACAGTTGGTGAATAGCGAGAATGATTTTTCCGGCAAGACCATCCATCCCTTCTGCACCCACGAAGGCAGTGGCCTTGGCCGAAGTCTTTCCGACATTCAAAGGCTGTGTCCAAAGGCCCTGATCGCACCCGCCCTGGCTATTTCCGGCACACATGCATCCCAGTCGTCTCCGCAGGTTCACCGCTGGCTGACGCAATCGCTGCATGCTCTATCCGCATCCCATTCACAACATAAAACTATATAGGAGGAATCAATTATGGTAAAGCAGACCGCAGGCCGAGATGCACTTGGGGAGTTTGCTCCCAAATTCGCCCAGCTCAATGACGATGTTCTCTTCGGTGAGGTATGGTCCCGAGAGGACAAGCTCTCTTTGAAGCTCCGCTCCATTGTCACCATTTCCGCATTGATCGGCAAGGGCATTGTCGACAGTTCTCTTCAATACCATCTCCAGAGCGCAAAAAATAACGGCGTCACCAAGACGGAGATGGCCGAGATTTTGACCCACATCGCCTTTTACGCAGGCTGGCCCAACGCATGGGCGGCTTTCAGAATGGCAAAGGATGTCTACGCCAATGTCAGCGAGGCGGAGGAGCATGGCGGCTTCTTCGGTCTTGGTCAGGAGAACACAGGCTACGCCAAGTATTTCATCGGCAAAAGCTATCTCAATCCGCTGACGGATCCCGCAAAGACCGTTTTCATTGCCAACGTCACCTTTGAACCCAGCTGCCGGAACAACTGGCATGTCCACCACGCCTCCAAGGGCGGCGGTCAGCTGCTGATCTGTGTAGACGGCGAGGGCTGGTATCAGGAGGCAGGCAAGCCTGTCCAGAGCCTGAAGCCCTGCAATGTCGTAACGATCCCCGCTGAGGTAAAGCATTGGCACGGCGCCAAGAAGGGCAGCTGGTTCAGCCACTTGGCCGTAGAGGTTCCCGGCGAGAATACCTCTAATGAATGGCTGGAGCCAGTCACCGACGAGGCATACGCCCAGCTGGAAGACTGAACTTTTCCTTCCTATTTATAATGTGTCCCCGGCAGTGTCCAAAACCAGGCACTGCCGGGGATTTGTATGCTATGCTTCTCTCATTTGTTTTTGGATCCGAAGTCCTGTTGGTGTCACCGCAAGCCCTTCCTGCCCTGTCTCTCTGAGACAGGCGGGGAGCAGGTGGCCGATTCGCCGCATGGAGTCGATCACCTCATCCGGCGGAATGGCGCTGCGGATCCCCGCCAGCGCCATTTGAGACGCCACCACGGCATTCACCGCACCGGAGGCATTCCGCTTGATGCAAGGCACCTCCACCAGTCCAGCCACCGGGTCGCAGGTCAGCCCCAGCAGGCTCTTCATGGCCAAGGCCGCCGCATGGACAATGGTCTCTTCCGTCCCGCCATCCAGATAGGCCAGCGCCCCCGCCGCCATGGCGCTGGCGGACCCGATTTCCGCCTGACAGCCGCCTTCCGCTCCGGCGATGCTGGCACTCTCGGCGATCACCTCGCCAATGCCTGCCGCCACATACAGAGCCTCCACCAGCCGGTCCTCCTCCGCCTTCCGGCAGGATGCATAGCTCAGAAGCACCGCCGGGATCACCCCGCAGGAGCCCGCCGTTGGCGCAGCTACAATTCGCTTCATGCAGGCATTGGACTCCGCCATTTTCAGCGCCCGCTCCATGACCTCTGTCAGATAATCGCCCAAAAGCCGATTTTCCCGCTGCCGATAGGCCGCAAATTTCTCTCCGTCTCCCCCAGCCATACCGCTAGCAGACCGAAGCTTGGGGTCGTAGTCCCGATCCGCCGCCTGCATGGCCCGGTACATTTCCCTCATATCCTCAAAGGAGCGTTCCGGCGTTACGTCCCGCTCCCGGCAATCCTCCGCCCGGATCACCTGCCAGAATCGCAGATTCTCCTTTTCACACCGTGTTGTGATCTCCGTCAGCTGTGCAAATCCCATATTCACCCCTCCAAACTATAATATGTGACTTTTTCAATGCCTTCCAGATGCCGGAGCCATTGCAGTGCCTCCGCCGGCACCTCCTGGTCGCACTCCACCACCATCACCGCCCGGCTGCCCCGGCTGCTGCGGTAGAGCTGCAGGGTGGCAATATTCACATTTTCATGGAACAGCATCGTGGTCACCTGCGCCACATGGCCGGGTTGATCCTGATTGTGCACGATCAGTGTCGGAAGATCTCCGGAGAAATTTGCAGAAAGGCCGTCAATGCTGGCGATGTTGATCCTTCCGCCGCCGATGGATTCCCCCACCACTTCCAGCTGCCGGCCATTGACGCCGGTGAGCCGCAGCATTGCCGAATTGGGATGACCGTCCCGAAGCTCTGCAGTACCAAATTTCAGCTTCATACCGGCCTTCTGTGCCAGGGTCAGGCTGTCCGGGATCCGGCTGTCATCGGGATGCATCCCCATCAGCCCAGCCACTAGGGCCTTTTGGGTACCGTGTCCCTTGCCTGTAGCCAAAAACGAGCCGTATAGCAGGATCTCCGCACTGGCCACCGGCTCCCGCAGGAGCTTTCTTGCCACATAACCGATCTTGACCGCCCCCGCCGTATGTGAGCTGGACGGTCCCACCATGACCGGCCCAATGATGTCAAATAAATTCAATCCGACTCCTCCTTGCTTTGTTCCTCTGGATTCTATCATAACCGGAAGGAAAAAGCAAAGCCCCTGCCTCCATCCGTTCCCGCAGTCTTGTGAAAAGCTTTTGCAGAATTCATTCCATAGTTTCCCTCTATCAATCGTTCAGCGTTTTTCACAAAATTTTGCAGGAAATTTTCACCGCCTTCGCTCCGTCCACGGTGTGTGGACATTTGTTTTATCGTTTGTTCTCCATTGGCAAACATGCAGGAATTTGACGCAACAAATTCATTAAACTTCAAAAAAGCCGGGATTCCTCCAAAAAAATCAGTTGATTTTTGCAAGTTTGTTGCTGTATAATGTCTACATCCTTTGATTCATCATTTGATTACCGTGATGAAAATTTGAAGCGACAAGGAGTATGAAGAACATGAAATTCACCAAGAGAGCACTGGCCGCTGTGCTGTCCGCCGCCATGATGACCTGTGCATTCGCAGGCTGCGGCGATTCCGCCGCCTCCAGTGTAACTGCCGCTTCCGGCGAAGCCGCTGCTTCCACCGCAGCCGCAACCGGTGACAAGGTTGTTAAAATCGGTGTCTATGAGCCCGCTTCCGGCGACAACGGTGCCGGCGGTAAGCAGGAAACTCTGGGCATTCAGTACGCAAACAAGGTTCAGCCCACCGTTGAGATCGGCGGCGAGACCTATACCGTTCAGCTGGATATCGTAGATAACCAGTCCTCCACCGATAAGGGCCCCTCTGCTGCACAGCAGCTGGTTTCCGACGGCGTTTCCGTGGTACTGGGTTCCTACGGCTCTGCTGTTGCCATTGCCGCAGGCGATGTCTTTAAGAATGGCGGCGTGCCCGCCATCGGCGTTACCTGCACGAACCCTCAGGTCACCGAGGGCAACGACAACTACTTCCGTATCTGCTTCCTTGACCCCTTCCAGGGCACGGTTCTGGCAAACTTCGCCTATGGCGATCTGAAAGCCAAAAAGGCCTACTGCCTGTCCAAGCAGGGCGATGACTACTCTGCCGGTGTCTGCAACTACTTTGTTCAGGCATTCAAGGCACTGGGCGGCGAGGTCGTTGAAGAAGCCTTCCCCGATGGCAACTCCGACTTTACCTCTTATGTCACCAACGCCAAGAGTCAGGGCTGCGATGTATTCTTCGCCCCCGTTTCCATCGAGGCTGCCGCCAACATCATCAAGCAGGCACAGACTCAGGGGCTTGAGATCCCCATGCTGGCCAGCGACACCTGGGATTCCAATGTAGTGGCTGAAGCCGCAAAGGGCACCAACATGAACATCTATGTTACCACCTTCTATCAGGAGGGCGGCTCCCCTGACTTCGACTCCGGCATCAAGGAGTACATCAACTCTGATTCCACCGCTCTGGCCAACAACGGCGGCAACGATCAGCTGGCCGCAGTTTCCGCTATGGGCTATGACGCATACTTTGTAGCTCTGGAGGCACTGAAGGCTGCCGGTTCTACCGATCCTGCCGAAGTTCTGAAGGCACTGCCGAATGTTTCCTACACCGGCGTGACCGGTATCATCACCTTCGGAGAGAACGGCGATGCAAACCGTACTTCCGCCTTCATCAAGAAGTGCAATACCGAGACCGCCGCTTGGGAGCTCGTTCGTGAGCAGGGCGTAGAGTAATTCTTAACTTCACGGATTTTACCGGAGGCCCTGCGGGGTCTCCGGCTCACCCGTGAAAGGCATTCCTTACCACGCTGTTTGGGCTGCCTCGAAAGAAACCCCTGCTCCGGCCGGTCTCTTTCGAGACAGCTCAAATCTATCTATTAGGAGGTTTATCCATGAGTGTCGTCCTTCCCTACCTGTTGTCCGGCATTTCCGTCGGCGGTCAGTATGCACTGATTGCCATCGGCTATACCATGGTATATGGTATCCTGCGGCTCATCAACTTTGCCCACGGTGATGTGTTCATGGTAGCCGGTGTTATGATGGTCTATCTGTCCACGTCCCTGCCCCTGTACATCTCCATGCCCCTGATGCTGATCCTTACGGTCATCATCGGTTTTGCCATTGAGCGTGCGGCTTATAAGCCTCTGCGCTCCGCCCCCCGTATGTCCATTATGATCTCGGCCATTGGTGTAAGCTATCTGCTGCAGAATCTGGCTGCGTACATTACCGGCGGTCTGGCACAGCAGTACCCCACGATTCCCTTTATCTCCGATTCCGTCAACATCGGCCCCGCCACCACCAAGGTGGTTACGCTGGTCACTCCCTTCCTTGTTATTGCGCTGGTTTTCGCTCTGGTAATGCTCATCAACCATACAAAGATTGGTATGGCCATGCGTGCGGTTTCCAAGGATTATGACACTGCCCAGCTCATGGGCATCCGCATCAATGCCGTCATCAGCGCCACCTTTGTGATTGGCTCCTTCCTTGCCGCCATCGGTTCCGTGCTGTATTTCACCAACTACACCGCCGTTACCTATACCTCCGGCGCTATGCCCGGACTGAAGGCCTTCGTTGCTGCCGTATTCGGCGGAATCGGTTCAATACCCGGTGCACTGATTGGTGGAATTATTCTTGGAATCATTGAGATTTTAAGTAAGGCATATATTTCCTCCCAGTTATCCGATGCCATTGTATTCATGGTATTGATTGTCGTTCTTCTGGTGAAGCCTACCGGTATTCTTGGCAAGAAGATTCAGGAAAAGGTTTAAGGAGGAGCAGAATATGAAAATCAAAATGACGAAAAATCTTCGTGAAAATTTAATCACTTATGGAATTGTTGTCGTTGCTTTTATCATTGTAGAGATTATGATATCAACCGGCAGCATTTCAAGCCTTATGAAAGGGCTCCTGGTTCCTCTGTGTGTCTATGTGATCATGGCAGTTTCCCTTAATTTAACCGTTGGTATTTTAGGAGAGTTAAGCCTTGGGCACGCAGGATTTATGTGTGTCGGTGCATTTACCGGGGCATTTTTCTCCAAATGCATGGAGAACGTGATCACTGTAGGACCGTTACGTTTCTTCCTTGCCCTCCTTATCGGTGCCGTATCTGCCGGTTTCATTGGTTTCTTAATCGGCATGCCGGTATTACGGTTAAAGGGCGATTATCTTGCCATTGTAACCCTTGCTTTTGGTGAAATTATCAAGAACATTATCAACGTTTTATATATTGGGAAGGATGCCAATGGATTGCATTTTTCCATGAAGGATGCGCTTTCTCTCAATATGGAACCGGATGGTCAGATCATCATTAACGGTGCACAGGG
>ERZ772812.718-NODE-718-length-27442-cov-5.078650_pt1 | contig 27442 bp, 27 predicted proteins | sample MGYA00511343_ERZ772812 | MGnify/ENA primary metagenome ERZ772812 (study PRJEB29015, sample SAMEA2737706) | human gut metagenome | biome: human gut; feature: human-associated habitat; material: faeces | place: China | collected 2012 ...
ATAAAAGCAGTTATTTCTTTTTCCGGAATATGCATATTGATATCATGTAATGCATGAAAATTCCCGTAAAAAAGATTCATATCTTCAATAGAAAGTTTAATATTATCACTCATGTTTCGTTATCCTTTCGCGATACGTTTTGCCACCATACCGGACAAACCGTTAATCAGTAATACAAATAACAGGATCACAACCGCAGTTGCAGATGCCTGATTCATGTGAAGGCCTTCACTGGAAAGTACATACATATGAAGTGCCAGTGTACGTCCGGAACCCATCAGATTCGGTACCTGTGCAACCGTTCCCGAAGTGTAAAGAAGAGCTGCTGTTTCACCGATGATACGTCCGATTGCAAGGATGATTCCTGCAAGGATTCCAGGTACTGCTGACGGCAGCACGATCGTAAAAATCGTACGAAGCTTGCCTGCTCCCAGACCGAAGCTTGCCTCTCTGTAAGAATCCGGAACTGCTTTCAATGCTTCTTCTGCGGTTCTCATAATCAATGGAAGAACCATGATAACCAGTGTACACGCACCGGCCAGAAGTGACATTCCCCAGTGAAGTGCTGTTACGAAAAACAGCATACCAAACAGACCATATACAATAGATGGAATACCGGAAAGTGTCTCTGCCGTAATACGGATGATCTGTACAAAACGATTGCCTTTTTTTGCATATTCTACAAGATAAATTGCTGCGAAAATTCCGAGCGGTGCAGCAATCACCAGCGATAAAGCTGTCATGATAAAGGTATTGATCAGTGATGGCATCAGCGATACATTTTCGGATGTATATTCCAGACTGAAAAGATCCGGTGTCAGATACGGGATACCTTTTACGAGGATATATGCTACCAGAAAAAGCAATACTGCAAAGGTAACTATTGCCGCCCCGATCGTAAAAAGGGCAAGTACTCCGGAGCCAGGATGACGCAGATATGACCGGATGCGGTCTGCTGCGGATGTCTGATTTCTTTTTTTCATATTTTCCACCGTCGGTTCAACTACTGCTGTATTAGTTTGCATTCTCTGACCTCCTGTTCAGTAAAGAAAGACTCAGGTTGATGATCAGGATAAATACAAAAAGTACAACTCCTGTTGCAATCAGTGCTTCTCTGTGAAGTCCGGTTGCATAACCCATTTCAGTTACGATATTTGCTGTCATTGTACGAAGACCTTTGAGTAAACCTGCAGGCATTCTTGCCTGGTTTCCGGCTACCATGATCACCGCCATTGTCTCACCGATCGCACGACCGATTCCGAGAACTACAGCTGCCAGAATACCGGATTTTGCTGCCGGGAGCATAACCACAAAAATACTTCTTTCTTTTGTTGCCCCCAGTGCAAGTGAACCTTCATAATAGCTTTCCGGTACACTTCGAAGAGCGGATTCAGTCGGTCCGATAATTGTCGGCAGAATCATGATTCCCAGAAGAAGGGATGCTGCCAGCCAGCTTGTACCGGTTCCTCCGAATGTGTTTCGAATAAGCGGTACCATCAGTACAAGACCAAAGAAACCATAAACTATGGAAGGAACTCCTGCCATCAGTTCAATTCCGGATTTCAGCGGACGATAAATTTTCTGCGGACAGTAGCGTGCCATAAATACAGATGTAAGTAAGGCGATTGGTACACCCACCAGAATTGCGCCGCCTGTTACATAAATACTGGCAATGATCATCGGGAAAATTCCAAATTTGTCATTGGATGGTTTCCAGACTGTTCCGAGTAAGAATTTCAGCGGTCCGATCTTGGCAATCGCCGGAATTCCATTGGCAAACAGGAACAAACAAATCAGAAATACTGCCAGGACTGAAGCACAGGCAGCCACCATAAAAACAATTTTCATGGCCTGTTCTTTAAATCTATTCATACAGGACTCTTCCTCTCTCATAATTATCATCGGATGCACACCGCCGGCACGTCCCTGATATGTAATGCAGGACATACACGAAGCCCGGTGACCCGGGCTTCATCTTCTGTCGTTTTGTATCGGTCTTACTTATTTAGCCAGATCTTCCCAGTCTGTTGTCTCACCTGTGAAGATTGCTTTTACCTGATCACTGGTCAGCTCATCAATATCATTGTCATTGTTTACTACAACTGCGATGCCGTCTCTTGCAATTTCAGTTGCTGTAAGATTTTCAGTTGTTTCTTCGTCTTTCAGTTCACGGGATGCCATACCGATGTCACAGATACCTTCTGCTGCGGATGTGATACCTGTTGTGGAATCGCTCTGCTGTACTTCTACTGTGATCTTGCCGCCGTTTGCTTTTTCATATGCTTCTTTCAGTTTTTCCATAACCGGTGTTACAGAAGAAGAACCTGCAACTACGACTTTACCTTCTGCATCACTCTGCTCATATGCTTTTGCATCATCTGCTACTTTGATGTATCCGTTGTCTTCCACGATCTGCTGTCCGTCGGAGCTCAGAATGTAGTTTTCAAAATCTTTTGCTGCATCACTGAGTTTGTCAGTTGTTATGATGTTGAATGGACGGGATACTTTGTATGTATCATTTGCCACGTTTTCTGCGGATGCTTCTGCACCGTCAATCTTTACTGCTTTTACTGTATCATTCAGAGAACCAAGGGAAATGTAACCGATTGCGTTCTCATCGCCTGCAACTGTTGTCATCATAACGGAAGTGCTGTTTGTGATACTTGCATCTTCTGTTGTCATATCAACTTTTTCATCACCCTGTTTTTCTTCGATTCCGAACAGTTCGATGAATGCTCCTCTTGTTCCGGATCCGTCTTCTCGTGAAATTACATCAATAGTTCCGCTTGCTGCGCTTGCAGTTGCTGCAAATGCGGTTGTTCCGATAAGTGCTGCTGTAACGATTGCTAAAAATTTTTTCTTCATGATAAAATCTCCTCTTTATTTTGCTATATTCAATTGTTTTCCTCATTGACAAGTGCAAGTATAAGGGCGAAAAGTAAAATGCATAATCATAACACTGTAAAATGTTTGTAAAAATGAATTTATATTTTGACAGCATAACGCAAAAAAGCTCCTCAGACAGCCTTGTTAATTGCCGTCCGGGAGCATTTATATGCTTTTTGTTATTATATTCTGTTGTTGTATTTTATACCATACCGTTTACGGTTTTGTACTTGTAAAGCATCTCTGCGTGGTTCTGCTCTTCTACCTGAATGTCTGCAAGCAGTTTGCGCACACCACTGTCACCAAAAGCAAACACTTCTGAATTATATTCTCCGGAAACAAGCTTTTCTGTCGCAATACAGTCAGTTGCCAGAAAAGAATCCTGTTGTTTGTCCTCCGGCGAACTCATTGCAGTATAAGCAGCTTTCGGCTGATAGTCCCTGCCGTCACTGTCGTTACAGTTACACTGCGGAACTTCTCCGCGAAGTACACGATCCAGAGATTCGTAATGTTCTCTTTCTTTCTGCTGCAAAGTCTGAAAAAGATTTTTCAGTTCCGGATCTTTTGCCTGTTGCGCATATCTTCCGTATTTTTCAATACAGCTTTTTTCCTGTGTCTGTAAGTCCTGAATCGTTGTGCGTTCTTTTTCTTTTAATATCATCGTATCCGCTTCCTCTCTTTTTATTTGCAATACGGTGATAGTATCTGGAAGAAAACGGATTTTATGCATGATTTCGGAAATCTTTTTATAAGATATTTTTCAGTTCCGCAAGCTCATAAATGATATAATCAGCTGCTTTTCCACCATTATTTTGCTGAATGGCACTTTTATCCCCAGAGTGCACAAACCAGCATGTGGACATCCCGTAAGCCTGTCCGCCTTCAATATCTGCGGTCAGGGAATCACCGATCATCATGCATTCCGATGGCAGAACATCCGTAAGTTCTTTCATGCAGCCGTCAAAAAACTGCCGGCTGGGTTTATCCGCCCCAACTGTCTCAGAAACAAAACAGTGTGTAAAATATTTCAACATATCCGCACTTTTCAGACGGTTGATCTGCTGGTCATAAGGACCGTTGCTTGCAGCACAAAGGCAATATTCCTTCTTATGTAAATACTCGAGAATATCTTTTGCCCCCTCTACCGGGACTGCACTTAAATGGAGAAGCCTGCGGAATTCTTTCTCCATCTCTACACCGTCCGCGGTAAGTCCGAGATGTCGAAGCACCGTCTGCCAGCGCACATAAAAGAGATCGTCCATCGTCAGTTCCCCGAGTTCAATCCGACGCCAGATTTTATTATTTTCTTCTTTAAATACCACAAACATTTCCGGACGGTACTTAAGTCCTGCTTTTTCAAAGCACAGATTCATCGCCCATGCAGCACCTGCATCAAAATCCAGAAGTGTATTGTCAATATCCAGAAAGAGGACTTTTATCTTATGATCCATGTAAATTCTCCTTTAGTTTTTGTAATCCCTCATCATTTTCCTGTTTAAATGCAGTAAAAATCACTGATGACGGTAAAGCAGAAGCTATTGATGGGTTGCACTTCTGTTCTTTTCTGCTAAAATAGACTTAACGGGTCAGGTTTTCCTGGCCCTTAATTCAATTTGCAGGGGGAATTAAAAATGAAAGAAAAAGGAAGTAGTTTTTCCGGCTCGATCGGTTTCGTTCTTGCCGCAGCCGGAAGCGCCGTGGGTGTGGGAAATATATGGCGCTTCCCATATCTCTGTGCGAAAGACGGCGGCGGTCTGTTCCTGCTGGTTTATCTGATCCTGGTGCTTACCTTCGGATTCGTTCTGCTCACAACAGATGTTGCGATTGGCCGAAAAACCAAGAAAAATGCACTCCGTGCGTTTGAAGCGCTCAATCCGAAATGGAAGTTTCTCGGTAAACTGACATTTCTTGTGCCAACATTGATCATGACATATTACTCTGTCATCGGCGGCTGGATCACGAAATATTTTGTTACCTATATTATCTCCGATGGAAAAGATGCCGCAGCTGACGGGTATTTTACATCTTTTATCACCTCAGACATTGCTCCGATCGTGTTTATGTTGGTCTTTCTTGCTCTGACTGCATGGATCGTATATCGTGGCGTAGAAAAAGGAATCGAGCAGTTTTCAAAGATCATTATGCCTGGCCTGATTTTACTTATCCTGATCATCGCAATCTTTTCACTGACACTGACACATACCGATACAGACGGAAGTGTCCGTACAGGTCTGCAGGGACTTGCTTTTTATATAACGCCTGATTTCAGCGGTCTTACCGTGAAGCGCTTTCTTGAAATTCTTCTGGATGCCATGAGCCAGTTATTCTTTTCTCTGAGCGTTTCCATGGGTATCATGATCACTTATGGATCCTATGTCAAAAATGACGTCAATCTGAACAAGGCAACCAACCAGATTGAGATTTTTGATACAGGTGTTGCTTTTCTTGCAGGAATGATGATCATCCCGGCTGTATTCGTATTTCTCGGCACAGACGGCATGGCTTCCGGACCGAGCCTGATCTTTATCTCACTGCCCAAAGTCTTCGATGCCATGGGAGTCCTTGGCCGTCCTGTTGCAGTCGCGTTCTTCCTGATGATGGGCTTTGCGGCGCTGACATCCTGCGTTTCCGTCATGGAAACTCTGGTTGCTAACTGTATGGAACTTTACCATAAACCTCGTAAAAAAATGTGCGGTGCTGTCGGTATTTATTCTCTGGTCACTGCTGTCCTGATCTGTCTCGGATACAACAAACTGTATTTCGAACTGAAACTTCCAAATGGTTCCGTCGGGCAGCTTCTTGATGTCATGGACTACATCAGCAACAGCTTCCTGATGCCGTTTATTTCTCTGCTGACCAGTATTCTGATCGGCTGGGTGATCGGACCGGACTGGATCGTCGGTGAAGTAGAACGAAACGGCGAGCATTTCAAACGTGCCGGTCTGTACCGCTTCATGATCCGCTATGTCGTGCCGGTCGTAATGCTGATCCTGTTTCTTGTATCCACCGGATTCACAGATCTGATTTTCTGAAATCAGAGGACGCGCCACCGGCGCCTCCTCGATATGCAATGCAAAAAGTCCCCCGGGCAATAAACCCGGAGGATTTTTTTATACTGTGATCTTGAACCAGTCTTTTTCTTCAAATTCAACAACTGTGCAGTCATTTGCGTATGTACATTCCGGAAGAATGATCATCGCATGAAGTTCGTCATTGTTAAGCGGAAGTGGACAGAGATGCCAGATTGCCGCATTGATTTTTACCATGTATCCTTTCGGCACGATAAATGCTTTCGTCAGTTCCGGAACAGGTATACCGCCGGATGCCGGTGCAACATGAATGATCATATCATCATCCAGTGCCACAATGCCTTCCCATGTCGTTGTATGATATTCTGCCATTTTGACAACTCTTTCATCCTTACGGACTGCAATTGGAGAAAATGCCATGCTTCCCACACAGGTTCCGGAAATGCGGTCCGGATAAAACTTATGGATTTCTCCTGACAGCGGATATCCCTCCGGTTCTGTCATATTGCAGAATGTGCCGTATGGTGCAAAATCTGCTGCGTTGATCTTGACTGCTTTTACTTCTCTCATTGGAAAAACCTCCTCTTGTTCTGTAAAAAATCCCCATTGATATTTCAATGCATTTAGTATAACACATTCCTTTATTTTTTTGCCAGTGTATGTTCGTATATTTCCCTGTCATAATCTTTAAATACATTAAAAATTACTTTTTTTACGCTGGTTTCTTTTTGTAAAAATTCTCTCACTGTCCGAACGGCAATCTCGGCTGCGCGTTCCTTCGGGAAATGAAATTCACCTGTGGAAATGCAGCAGAATGCTACACTTTCAAGATGATTCTGTACTGCAAGTTCGAGACAGGAACGATAACTTCCGGCAAGCAGTTCACAGTCTTTCTCCGTTACTCTGCCATAAATGATCGGACCTACCGTATGCAGGACATAACGACACGGCAGATTATATGCGGCAGTGATCTTCGCCTGCCCTGTCGGTTCCTCATGCCCCTGTGCTTTCATCATCTGTGCGCATTCATAGCGAAGCTGCGCACCTGCAAAGGTGTGGATGCAGTTGTCGATACATTTATGATTTGGCGCATAACATCCAGTCATTCCACTGTTCGCCGCATTGACGATCGCGTCACAGCGAAGCGTAGTAATATCACCCTGCCAGAGATAGATTCCCTGCTCGACCGGAGTGAGATCAGCAAGCTCTGTGATGCCTTTTTTCTCCGTCTCTTCTTTCAGATATTCGTCCTGAATCTTCAGAAATTCTCTGCTGAGTATCTTCGGTGCACGTACATTAAGAAGTCCTCGAAGGAGATCCTTCTGCTCCTGTGGATCTTCCGGGATCGAATAATTGCAGTATTCTTTTTGCTCGTTTAATAACTCCTGGATCAGGTATCTTCTTCTCTCACTCTGGTTCATGCTATCACCTCTTTGTTGTTATTTTGCTGCTGTTTTCTCCCGGAACTTCTACTGCACTATGAGAAAACCAGCTGTTTCAAAATTGATTTTCCGATTGTACCCTCCGGCATTTTTACCCCGAAATTCTCTGCAACAGATGCACCAATTACTGCAAATGTATCCTGATTCTCAATTGCACCGGTCTCTTTCATTTTCTTTGAATATGCAACAAACGGCACATATTCTCTTGTATGGTCAGTCCCGGTATATGTTGGATCATTTCCATGGTCGGCAGTCAGAATCAGCAGATCATCCTCTCTCAGTTCATTCATAAGCGTCCCGAGACCTTTATCAAACTTCTCAATTTCATGTCCGTATCCTTCCGGATTTCTTCTATGTCCCCATAACGCATCAAAATCCACCAGATTGACAAAACAAAGTCCATGGAAATCCTCTTTGCAGATTTCAACTGTCTGCTGCATGCCATGTACAGAACTATCTGAATGATAAGTCTGTGTAATTCCCTCTCCGCAGAAAATATCATTGATCTTGCCTACCCCAATCACATCAAGACCTGCATCTTTTAATGCATTCAAAACCGTTCTTCCGGTCGGTTTGAGTGCATAATCATGACGATTGCTGGTTCTTTTGAACTCGCCTTTTTTCTTTCCGACATACGGTCTCGCAATGACACGGCCAACTCTCCACTCATCTTTCATCGTCAGCTCTCTGGCAATTTCACAGCAACGATACAGATTTGCGAGGTCAAATGTCTCCTCATTTCCGCAAATCTGCATTACGGAATCTGCAGATGTGTAAACGATCATTGCGCCTGTATTGATTTCTTCTTCACCAAGTTCTTCGATGATTTCCGTACCACTTGCACTCTTGTTTCCAATGACACGCTTGCCGCATCTCTTTTCCAGTTCATCAATCAGTTCTTTTGGAAATCCTGTTTCTGTGAAAGTAATAAACGGCTTCTGTGTATAAATTCCCATCATTTCCCAGTGTCCGGTCATGGTATCTTTGCCGTTACTGGCCTCACCAATCCGCATATAACGGCCAATCGGCTTCTCTATACCTTCCATAGAACCACCCTTATGCAGGTTCAGCATCCCAAGTTTCTGAAGATTCGGAATATCCAGAGTTCCCATCTTATCCAGAATATGTCCAAATGTATCTACACCCTTATCACCAAATTTCTCAGAATCAGGCATTGCACCGATTCCAAGTGAATCCAGAACAATCACAAATACTCTCTTATAAGTTTCCATAAGCATTCCCTTCTGCATATTGTCACAAAATTATGCCAGATTAGCCGGTCCAAATCCAAGCGGAAGAAGTTCTTTTAACGTAAAGACATCATATTTATCTTTGCTGACAGCCAGAATGATCTTAAATGTTTCCGGATCACAAAACTCCATCATTACCTGTCTGCACACACCACATGGTGCCGCATACTCTGTAAGAACGCCCTCCTTGCCGCCAACAATACAGATAGCGTCAAACTCTTTCACCCCTTCGCTGACTGCCTTAAAAAAAGCTGTTCTTTCCGCACAGTTTGTTGGAGTATAAGCTGCATTTTCAATGTTGCATCCTGTATAATATGTTCCATTCTTTGCCAGAAGTGCCGCACCTACATGAAAATGTGAATACGGTGCATAAGAATAATCCAACTGCCTAATCGCCAGATCGATCATTTCTTCAATCTGTTTTTTATCCATAATTCTGCCTGCCTTTCTGATTCTCTCTGAACCATCAGGTTTTATTTTCTTTTTTCCTGTTCTTTATCTGCACGAATGAGTTCACGGACTGCCTCTACTGCAACTTTGATTGCTTTGTCCGTATCATGCACTACCGGGTTTTCCAGTCCTAATTTTTCTCTTTCCTGATTGGCAATCACAAGAAAGCAGGCTCCTGCACGCACTCTTAAGTAATTTGCCACAACAAACAGTGCCGCAGATTCCATCTCAGAAGCAAGACAGCCAAGACGTTTCCATGCTTCCCATTTATTCATCAGTTCATAGCTGACCGGTTTTACTTCCGGTTCATGCTGGCCGTAAAATGAATCTTTAGACTGTACTACGCCTGTATGAAATTCACAGTGTTCTCTCTTTGCACCTTCCACAAGCGCGTTGATCACTTCCAGATTTGCCACTGCCGGAAATTCAATCGGAGCATACTCCTTACTGGTACCTTCCATACGGATAGCGCCCGTTGCAACGACCACATCACCGCTCTTTACTTCCGGCTGCATTCCGCCACAGGTTCCGATGCGGACAAAGGTGTCTGCTCCGCATCGATAAAGCTCTTCCATTGCGATTGAAGCTGACGGGCCGCCGATACCGGTAGAAGTTACACTTACTTTTACGCCGTCCAGCGTTCCTGTATAAGTTACATATTCTCTGTTGTCTGCTACCAAAACCGGATTCTCAAAATACTGTGCGATCTTTTTGCAGCGTTTCGGGTCTCCCGGCAAAATTACGTAACGGCCAACCTCACCCTGACCTACCTGAATATGATACTGTTTACTTGCATCTTCAGAATAATTTTTCATGCTCATTTCCTCCTTTTGCGGTTGGTAAGAACAGATATTTACACTATATCTTAAGTATAAATGGCTTTTAAGGCTTTTTCAACCATTCCTTCAGAAAGAAAAAACGCTGCACGATTTTCTCTCGTACAGCATTCTTTCTTATAAAACCATATGTTATTCTTTATGCAAGTCTGCTTCCTGCGCGCAGCATACGGAACATTCTTCTTGCAGCGCAAAGGTAAAGTTCCTCCGCATTTTCCAGTGCCTCGGGAAGTGTCATCACTCCGTTGATCGTTGTGATCATCGAGTCAATTCCATAATCGAAAATATCTTCAGCACCTGTTCCCATGCTGCCTACGATTGCCACTGCCGGAATGTTATGTGCCTTGCAGTGCATGCCGACGCCCTGCATAACTTTGCCGAATACAGACTGCCAGTCGGTCGCACCCTCACCGGTGACAACTATATCAACGCCTTCCAAACGTTTGTCAAAATCAACCAGATCAAGTACTGTTTCAATTCCTGATTTCAACGTTCCCTTCAGGAAAACCATCAGTGCTGCTCCAAGTCCGCCTGCTGCTCCAGCACCTTCTATCTGGTCCATATCGACACCAAACTGTGCTTTCAGGATATCACGGTAGTTCTGCATTCCTTTTTCCAGCTCATCCTGAATCTCAGGTGTTGCACCTTTTTGTTTTCCGAATGTATAGGTCGCACCGTCTTTTCCGCACAGAGGATTGGTCACGTCACACATTACCGTGAAATTGCATTCTTTTACAAGCGGATTCATATCGGATACATCAATCTTGCGGATTTTGATCAGATCTTCGCCACAACCTTTCAGCTCTTCCCCGTTTTCATCAAGGAAACGTACACCCAGTGCGCGGATGCAGCCGATTCCGCCATCGTTTGTTGCAGAACCGCCGATTGCTATGGAAATATCACGGAAGCCTTTATTTAAAGCGTCCAGGATCATTTCGCCGGTTCCATAGGAAGTTGTATATCGTGGATCTCTTTTTTCATCCGGTACCAGTGGAAGTCCGGATGCTGCTGCCATTTCCATGACTGCTCTTTTTTCATCCAGCATTCCGTAACTGCAGGTAAGTTCTTCCCACAACGGTCCATGCACTTTCAGTGAACTGCTTTTGCCGTTTACTGCCGAAAGAACTGCATCTGTCGTACCTTCTCCGCCATCCGCAACTTCTATGCTGTCACATATGCAGTCCGGAAAAATCTCCCGGGCTGCACATGTGAGTAATTCTGCTGTTTTCGGAGAAGACAGGGTTCCTTTAAAAGAATCTGACGCAAATAAAAACTTCATTGGATGTCTCCTCTCAAGATACAATTTTTGGTTCTCTGATTATAAGAACAGAGATAATATAAAGATTTCAACCATTGAACTGATACCAAGAATCAGGGTAGCAACGGTCTGCGTTTTATAACCTTTTTCTGGTGTCATTCCACCAAAGTTTGTAACAACCCAGAAATAGGAATCGTTTGCATGGGATACGGTCATTGCTCCTGCGCCGATAGCCATAACTGCCAGAGCGGTACGAACCGGTGTTCCAAGTCCGAGAACAGTAAGGATCGGAGCTACAATACCTGCAGTTGTTGTGATTGCAACTGTAGAAGATCCCTGTGCTGTTTTCAGGATTGCTGCAAGAATGAATGGGAAGAAGATACCAATCTTCTCAAGCAGTGCTGCATTCTGTGTAATGTAGTTGATCATATCTGTAGAAGATATTACTTTACCAAGTACACCACCTGCTGCTGTTACAAACAGGATTGGTCCTACAGTTTTCAGTGTTTCATTTGTAATATCATAAAAATCTGCCATCTTGCCTGCACCGGAAAGCTGAACAATTGCAAAGATCGTACCAACTGCCAGAGCGATGATCGGTGTTCCAAAGAACTGAAGAATGTCATTTGCTGTTCCCGTAAGTCCTGCCATGCTTGCGATAGAACCAAGTGCCATCAGGATAATCGGTACAAGGATCGGAGCGACCGCATTAAAGCTTCCCGGAAGTTTACCGTATTCAGCAACAAGTTCTTCATATGTTTTCTTCACATCATTTGCATTTGCTTCATCATCTGCCTGTACTTTTTTTCCGATATATTTTGCAAAAAAATAACCTGCAATCAGCGGAAGGATGGAGCAAAGAGCACCAAGTCCCATAACCAGAAGAAGGTTATCACCAACGCCCATAGTAGATGCTGCTGCAATCGGGCCAGGTGTCGGCGGGATAAATACATGCGCGATGTACAGACCGGAAGAAAGTCCGATTGTCATTGCAACGGAAGATGCACCGGTACGGTTTACAAGTGCTTTTCTGATCGGGTTCAGGATAACGAAACCGGAGTCACAGAATACCGGGATAGATACAACCCAGCCCATCAGTTCCATGGCCAGTTCCGGATGGTTTTTACCAACGATATGGATAACTATATCTGCCAGTTTCAGTGCGGCACCGGTTTTTTCAAGAATTGTACCGATGAGTGCACCGAGAATGATTACGATACCGATACTGGTGAATGTTCCGGAAAAGCCCTGTCCGATAACATTTGCAAGACCAAGCGTTACAGTTCCGTCATCTGCTGTCTGATTCACAAGCGGAATTCCGGCAACCAGACCGAGTAACAATGATACGGTCATGATGGAAATAAACGGATGAATCTTGAACTTTGAAATTGCTACAATCATTAATATTATCGCGATAACAAACGCGATGATAAGTGGAAAACCTGTCATACTAACTCCCCCTTTTCTCATTTGTTTACATCAGGTTTTTCATTAATGAAATGAATTTTAGCAAACTAAGAAAAGGATTTCAAAGTATTCTGACACAAATCATTGCGCAATTTTTGTTCTCTGATACCAAAACAGATGTTTGTATTATTTTTTTCGCAAGAAGAGCTGTAAAAAGATCAAAAACCACTTATCCTCATATGAACTCTGTGGATTGACATTCAGTACATCACGGATTTTATTATACTGATAAAGGAAAGTATTTTTGTGCATATACAAAGCTTCGGATGCCTTCGCCGTGTTAAAGTTTGTATCTACCAGCGTGTTGATCAGTTCTTTACAGCTGTTCTGCATATCTTCCGGCAAAAGCTTTCCATATACATTAAAGATATGATCCAGTTCATCCTCTGGTACGATCGACTGAACGAAATCACAGATATGATCGTAAAAATAAACACTGTTGTGCCTGCTTTTTGTGTTCTTTTCAAGCCATCTGCAATGCCGGTACGCATAATGATATTTTAAAAAGCTGTCCTGAAACGTACCGATATAAAACCGGCACACGATTCCCTCTCTCTGCATCCACTGAAGCGTACCCTGCAGATATTCCGCCAGAATGTACTTATACTCCGCGAACATTCTTTTTTCTGTGGAATCCATGGTCTTAAAAATCAGTATATATTTTTCATCGAGTGCAAAACTGATATCCTCGCTTTTGTGGAGCCTGCCTTTTTTGACAGATTCCAGAAAATCCTTCTGATACTGCGGCTGCTCCAGACAGCAGAGAATTGGGATACGGATAATGTCTTCGCGGTACTGCAGTTCTTCTGCAAGGCGACGTAGCCCTTTCGGATCTGCATGGTCTTCGGAAGTGATCATCTCAATAAAGCGTTCTTTCTTCGTCTGTCTGCGGATAGACTGTAATTTCTGCCTCTCGTATTTAATCAGCACCTCGATCGCCATCTTCGTGATATTTGCAACCGGCCGGATTTCTTCGGGCTTCCCCGAAACCCCTACTACACCAATTCTTTTTCCATCGATCTGAATGACCATGTTAATTCCCGGTGCAGTTCCCTCATATTCTTCGGGATCCTCCACCATGATGACATCACGGTCATTATGCGTGATCACGTAAGCTGCCTCATGAAAAGTACCGACTCTCTTCGGATCAACGCTGGCAATGATGATTCCGTCCTCGTTCATGATGTTGACATTGTAACTGGTGTACTCACTGACTCTTTCAATCAGTTTCTTTGCAAGTGTCTCTTCTAACATGTCATGTCACCTTACTTTAATTTAAACTGTACATACACCGGATCATGGTCTGAGTAAGAATAACCGGTATTGATATTTTCATATTTCAGACATTCAATATTGTCAGAAACAATAAATCCATCCAGTGTAACTGTATATGTCTCGCCCGGAATATATTCCATATCTGCATTACGTGCACTGTCCCACAGGGAAGCACACTCTTCATCACTCAACTGGTCAATACAGAAAGAAAAATGATCCGGAAGTTCTGCTCTCGGGAACGGATATGCCCATGATTCTCGCTCTGCGGAATCGTCCTCAGCCGCCTTCAGATCATGGTTAAAATCACCTCCACAAAGCACATAATTACCTGCATCGTATTCTTTCTTCATATCTGCCGTAAGCATCTGGATCTGGCCTTCCCGGATCTCGTCACTGTTTCCATAAGCGGACATATGAAGTTCAAAAATCACCAGTTCTTTTCCGTTGTCAACCGGAACACGAGAGATGCTGTAGCAGCGGTCCAGATCAAAAAACTTGCTGAAAGAAGTGGATACCGGGAAACTCCTTCGCAGAGAATCCGTCACCGGATATCTGGAAAACAGAGCAAGCCCGGATTTACTGCTGCCATGCGGCTGTGTAAAAGGATAAAACAGAAACGCAGAATCGTAATTCTGTGCAAATACGCAGTCATAATCTGGCATACAGTCTTTCAGAATAGAATATTCATTCACATGATAGCTTCTTGTAGAATCCAGATCTACTTCTTCGATCAATGCAAAATCCGGATCATAGGATGCCACCAGTTCTCCGGCTCCCTGAACTGTCTCAAGAACGCTGTCTTTACTCTTTGCCCAGGAAGACTTCCCGCCATCCATAAAGAAGCTGAAGTCCGGAGTATATGCTCCAAAACCAATATTGTATGTAAGCGCAGAATACTCTTTGCCTGTTGTAAGTTTCGCATCTGCCTGCTCCACGCGGGACTCCACCTCAAGCGGCAGATTGTCTTCGATTCGATGATAGCTCGCATAAAGATAAATAAGATATGCAAGAAGTGCAATTACAAGAATGCCAATGATGATACCAATGATCTTAAAAAATTTTTTCGCTGTTTTCATGGTTTTATCCTCGTTTCCTCGTTATCCACAAAAATGTACAGGTAAATATGATTCCTTTTATGATTGATGTTATGGAAAGTGCCCACCAGATTCCACTGAGACCGATCAGACCTCCCAATATAATTGCAAGCGGAATTCTTGCACTGGTAAAAGCGATGCTGATGATACTGCAAAGCCTTGTCCTGCCTAGTCCGGACAAAGCGCCGACGGTCGTCAGCTCCACGCACATAAAAGCTTCACTGAAACCAATGATCACCAGATATCCAACGGCCGTTGCAACTGCTTTCGGTTCGTGGAAAAAAATATCTGCGATTGCCTTCGGAAAGCAGATAAATACAAAGCTGATCAGCAGTCCCCAGATACCTACCGTCCACAGAGACGCGCGATATCCTTTACGGACACGGCCCATCTTTCCGGCACCATAATTCTGTGCAATAAAGGCATTCAGCGCTGCCGCAAAACCATCCGCCGTATTCCATGAAATGGATTCAATCTGCCCGCCGACTCTCTGCGTGGCAACGGCTTCGGCACCGTAGGCAGATACCATTCGCGTCAGTACCATGGAAATCGCACAGTAAGCCATACCCTGAATTGCAGTCGGAATGCCAATCCTGCAGAGTCCGCCAAGATATTCTTTCGGTATCTTTGCCGTCAACCGGATTCCTTTTAATACATTTTCTTTCTTTTGTATGATCACACCAAGGATCATCATCATCATAACAATCGCCTGAGCTGTCACTGTTGCGATTGCAGCACCGACTACTCCAAGCTTCGGAAACGGTCCCGGTCCGAGGATCAGCACCGGATCAAGAATCATGTTTGTAACAAGTCCGATCAGGTTGGCCAGAAACGGTGTCTTCGAATCACCCTGTGCCGTATACAACCCTGTCATTGTCAGCGTCAGAAATGAAAATACAATCAGTCCGCATGCAATCTTGGTGTAGGATAGGGCTGCGGTCTGTGCCTCCGGATCCGTCAACTGAAAAAATGCAACCATCTGCCGTGTAAACAAAAGCGAAATAACCGCGTATGCCATTCCCATAAGTGTCGCAAGCTGCACTGCTGCCTGTGCAAAACCATGGGCTCTGTCACGTTCACCGCGTCCGATGCACTGTGCCACCTGCACCTGTCCGCCCATCCTCGCCATAGCTGCAAGTCCCTGCGAAAGCCATGTAAACATACCGCCGACACCAACTCCTGCAACTGCTTTTGAGCCCAGCAGTCCGATCCATGCCATATCTGTGATATTATATAAAGTCCCGAGAAACGAAGATGCCATAATCGGGATGGCAAGTTTCGTCAGTGTTTTCAAAATAGGACCTTTGGTTAAATTTCCTTCCATTCTCTTTCCCTCATCCGTTTTATTCTTCACCCATTAGTCCTATTATACATGGTTCATCTGCTATTTTCATTATAATTCTATTAATTATATAATTTCTTTACAGGAACAAAGCCGGTCAGATTTGGCTTCTTTTATTCCGGCCTCGTATTCTGCCTTCTGCAGTTTCCGGTCTTCTTCTTTGTCGTACTCAAATATACACAATACTTAGAAACTTTATCTTCTTCTATGGAAATATCCATCATTTTGCATTTCCTCACATAATCTGTTTATAAGATGGCTTAACATGAACATCATTGTTTCGTATTTCATAAAAGACATAATATTCTGGTCACACAAAAATTTCAGTTCTGGCTCAAATTCATCATCGCTGCTCCAGAATTGTAATATTACACTTAACTCCTGAAAAACCGGCAATTTGTAGCCTACATCTGATTTACCAAAGGGCACACCACCAAGTTTCTCACATGCACATGCAAGCTTGGGTTCCTGATGATCAAATGTACCTTTTATGCTGTCGAAAATATTATTTCTTCCAAATGTGCTTTTCAGGCTGCTTAGTGAATCGATAGAGACATATTTTTTAAATGCAGGTGCCGGTTCTCGAGATAAAATGTCATACAATGTCATTGCTTCATTATAATCGGCTTCGGTACCATCATCGGCTCGCAGGATAATCCCATTTTCTACATTAATAGCATAGTCTCTTGCTATAAAACGGACATAAATATTTTTTGCATTTATGACAAGATTCCATTTTTCCGCTGCCAATACAAGATCTTTCTGTGCAAAAGCCTCTCGCATTCGGTGTTTCATAATCTCATAATTAGATTCTCTTTGCATATTTCTTTCCCCATAAATTTCCGTCAGCTGCCAAAAACTCACACCACGTTTTATTGTGATGTGAGTTTTTAACGTTTATTTATACTTCACCGCTGTTCCGTAAGCAATCACCTCTGCGGCACCGGACATGACCTGTGAAGATCCGTACTTTACACCGATCACTGCATCAGCATCCATCTCTTTGGCCTCGTCGACCATACGCTTTGTGGCAATCTGTCTTGCCTCGTTCAGCATCTCCGTATAACCGACGATTTCCCCGCCGACCAGAGTTTTCATGCCTGCCATAAAATCTCTGCCGACATTTTTTGTCTGCACAACTGTTCCTTTTACAATTCCAAGTGGCTCAAAATCCACACCCGGAATATATTCAATACTTAGAAGCTTCATCCTCTTCTCCTCCTTCGATCTCTTTCATTCTTCCTGCAAGTGCTACGAGCGTTCCCACAATAATTACTGCCGGAATCCCTGCTATAAGCAGAAGCATTCCCAGTGGAATTGGATCCTGTGTGTTTGCCCAGAATACGATTACGATCGTAATCAGCATAAGCAATACCATAACTGCCGCACCAATGATCGCCCCGTTTCTTTTTTTCTTATGGACATCCATTTTGTTTATATCCATAAACTTTGCACCTTCTTTCTCCATCTGCTCAATTTCTTCCAGACAGTCCTCCGCATTGAGAGAATCCAGTGACCGGTGTTCCAGGATCAGGCGTTCGCAGATATCCTGCATTTTCGAAAGACCCTCCTTACGGTGTTCCAGTTCTTTCAGATGCTGTTCGAGGCAAATCTGCAGGCTTTTCTTTTTTTCGAAGAGAGCTTTCATTTCTTCTATGGAAATATCCATCTTGCGGAACAGTTTGATTTCCTGAAGTCGAATGACATCTGCCTGATGATATTCCCTGTACCCGTTTTCTGCACGTGCTACATTGAGTAATCCCTGCTCTTCATAAAAACGGATATTTTTTCTTGTGATTCCAACCAGCTCTTCCACCTGTTTGATTTTCATACTGCTACCTCTTACTTTCCTGACAGCCCCGGAAACCATTCACATCGCTGTCTGTACCTGTTTTATACAGCTTCCATAAGGTGGAAGGTCAAGTGTTTTTTCAAATTTCTTTATTTTTGTATATAAATATGCCGCTTTCTCTGAACCACTGCTATTTGTCACTCTTTAATATTGTGACAATGGATGCCAGCAGAAGAAACATCGGATAATAAAGCTTCGGCATGATCTGGAAAGCGGAAATTTCGCCGCCCAGCTCATTGACCGCTGAGATTGCCACGAGCATCTGAGCACCATATGGAATGACTCCCTGAAAGATACAGGAAAATGTGTCAAGGATTGATGCTGTCTTTCGTGGTGTAATGTCATACTCCTGTGCCATTTCTTTCGCGATTGGATTTGCCATCACAATTGCAACTGTGTTGTTTGCCGTCGCAATATCCATCGCACCAACCAGAAGTCCCATGCCAAGCTGCCCGCCTTTTTTGCCTCGAAAAATCTTGTGGATCCATCCAAGCAGCGCATCAAATCCACCATATTCACGAATCAAGGCACACATTGCCGCAACAAGGATTGCAACCATACATGTCTCAAACATTCCGGATACACCGGAACCCATGTTTGTCAGAAGTTCCACCGGTGTGATATGGCCTCCGGCAAGCATAATGACTGCACCCGACACAATACCGGTCAAAAGAACTACAAATACGTTAATGCCGATAATTCCACCGATCAGCACCAGCACATACGGAAGCACCTGAAGCAGATGATAAGACTGTGTAACATGTCCTTTAATTTCTGTCTGAAAGGAAAGAATGAGAATCACGGCCAGGGTTACGACTGCCGCAGGAAATGCGATCCAGAAATTCTCCCGGAATTTATCTTTCATCTCACATCCCTGTCCGTTGCATGCCGCAATCGTCGTATCCGAGATAAACGACAGGTTATCTCCAAACATTGCTCCGCCTATGACTGATGCCACACAAAATGCAAGATCAAAACCGGATGCTTTTGAGACTGCTGCCGCAATCGGTACAAGCAAAGTGATCGTTCCTACGGAAGTGCCCATTGCCACAGAGACAAAACAAGCCACAACAAATAATACCGCCACAGAAAATCTTGCCGGAATCAATGTCAACATGCAATATGCCACACTTTCCGCACTGCTTCTTCCTACTACACCGACAAAAGAGCCGGCTGCAAGAAAAATCAGAAGCATTGTGATGATATTTTTGTCCCCGACACCACGTGCCATAAGCTCCAGTTTTTTATCAAAATCTACTTTTCGATTCTGCAGACATGCGACCAGAATTGCTGCAAGAAACGCAACAACAATCGGCACATTATAAAATCCCATCGGGATTTTCATTACATATTCAAATAAGATCCCCAGTCCCAGATACAGTATAAGAAATACCCCGATCGGCAGAAGTGCAATGGCATTGCCTTTTTCTTTCTTCATTATCAAAATCCCTTCTCCATTTATTAAATATAGTAAAAAAAATGGGAAGGCTAAGCTTCCCACATAGAAACACAAACCGCACCAATCAGTATTAAAATCACACCCGCTATTTTCCTTTTTGTGATTTTTTCTTTCAGGATTAAATATGCCAGTATCATCGTCCATATATATGTCAGCGAAGTTAATGGCAAAACCACTGAATAATCCAGCCATTTCAGTACCCAGATATTGATCACCGCTGACAGAAGATATAAGAAGCCACCCACATAAAGGTTTATATTTTTAAGCATAGCTATAATGCCTGCTTCTCCTGAAGCTCTTTTTAAAAATAAAGAAGCGACAGATCCAAGCAGCGTCATAACAAGAAGTTCTCCAAAATAAATCATCATTCCTCGTCACCTCCTGCTATCAGTATGACACCCGCAATAATGATCAGGACACCTATACTCTTTAATAATGTAATTTGTTCTTTCAGAACTGCCGCTGCCAGAAATATACTGAGTACATAATTCAGACTTAACATCGGCTGAAGTACGGAAAGTTTTCCATATTTATAGGCAATGATCATAACCAGTGCTCCCACTCCATAGAAGCAGAAGCCAACCAGCATTACTATGATTCCCTGCGCAGCGGAAAGCTTCCATAATAACTGTCCAACACAGACACATATAGAAGAAACCAGCATCAATAAGATGCCTTTTTTATTTTTTTGAAATGATTCCAACATTTATCTCATCTACCTCTGTTTCGGATTATATGCCCCTCTGGCATTCTTAAGCAAAATTGACATCAATTCTGAATTGCCTTTAAAAAAGCTGATTTTTGTAGGTGTTTTTCCGGTTTTCGGATATGCCCTTTTTACCGGAATCTCACAGGCTTTGTATCCAATCTGGGTTGCTCTGACAGAAAGATATGCCAAAAGTTCATAAGTCATAAAAACATCACGTAATGGCTGCACTCTCTCATCTGTTAAATATCTTCTTGAATATGCTCTGTACGCATTTGTTGTATCTGTAAAGCGCTGATGCGCTGTCAGTGAAATGATCGGAGCATGAATCAGTTTGACCGATACCGTTCTGATAAACGGGGTATTAATTGCTTTTCCGCCTTTAATAAAACGAGAACCCTGAATCAGATCATAGCCTTCTTTCAGCTTTTCAATGAAATTGGGTACATCTTCAATACTATCCTTATTATTACCATCAATTGTAATAATACCTTCATACCCACGCTGCAAAGCCCACCATATGCCCATTCGAAGCTGAGCGCCCTGTTTGCCGACATCCTGTTTGACCAGAAGAGTATTTACCTGCAGACTCTTAAGTTTAGATTCTTCTGTACAACCATCAGAAGAACCTCCATCACATATTACGATATCTGCATATTCAGAAACTTTATACTTTGCAGCACGCTGCAGTTCTTTTTTTATACGTTCACCTTCGTTGATGATCGGTATTAAGACAACATAATCTTTTTTTCTTTTTTCATATTCGAAGCACTCAAATTTAGGCACCCCTGGCTGTTTTTCATAAATCATGAAAAAATCTCCTTCACATATTTCATTTTTTCTTCTAATAAATATATGTCATCTACTTTTCCCATCTCAATGGAAACAAAACCCTGATAATTCTCTTTCGCTAAAATATCTCTTAATTCAGAATGAAGCTTTCTTTCTTCGACCGGTTTTAAGCCCGGCTCACTGATATGTACATGGTTAATGACAGAAACTTTTCCGACAAGTTCTGACAGATTCTCCCTATTCTGAATAACTGTTCCCAGATCTAAATTCAACTTAAATCCATCCGATCCGACCTGCTCAATCAGCTTTATTGCAGATATTGTATCATTGATAAAATTTGTGTTATATATTGGAGGGTTTGCCTCCATACCAATTGTTGTTCCCCTGCTGGCTGCATAATTTCCTATAGTTCTGAAAAAATCAGTTGCTACGTCAGGATCATACTCTCCCTCAATATTTCTGTTTCTCGGACAGCCAAACACCAGATTACCACAGCCGATTGCTGCTGCAAAATCGATTGCTTTTTTTGTATATTCTGTCAGTGCCTCTCTGTCCTCCGGTGAATGGAAGATTTTTTCCTGTCTGCCATACCAGATAGACTGCATGGAAGGAACGCAAAAACCATACTCATTTTTCAAGCTTTCGCTCCACTTTTTTGCATCTTCTAATTTGTCATACGGACTTTCAGGGAATATTCTGGTCGGCGCTATCTCCAATCCCCGAAAATCCAGTTTCTTCATTATTTTATAAATCTGTTCGTCAGACTCACTGACCCATCCGATATTTGAAATTGAAAGTCTCATTTATAATTTCTTTCCTTTGCCGATTTGAATGCCTGTACAATTTTGTTCACAATAATATAAAAACAAATCTGGATAAATCCAAAATACCATAAAACATAATTCATATGTGTATGTGCATATGAATGTGACTTAGCAAGAATAAACCATGATTCTGCAGTCAGAAAAAAGATAATATACATCGCAAATAACTCAACATTCAGATGTTTATTCCTTGCCTCTGCCCCAAATATACAAAGTGGGATTACGCAAAGTATCGGGAACAGATTACCTCCGATTCCTGTAATTACTTCTGTAGAAAAATGGAAATACTGACAAAATACAGTCCAGACTGAAGCATTAAATGAATCCCAGTAAGATGCGGAAAATTCATTTAAATCTCCTCCTACGGTTCTTCTGAGGACATCATGCTCAAATATGCTTTTGATTCCTGCAATCAGATCACCATTTCCTCTTAATGGAGCATGCATACATATAGCTGTCGCAAAACCACACACAGCAACGATTCCAATTATTAAAATCGTCCGTACTTCCAGTTTAATTTTATCTTTGTCTTTATCTGCTACTGCCTTTACAAGGTCAGCAAGTAAAAATGCAATAAGCCCCATCATGATCACAGAAATATATTCATATCCACAAAGGCACTTTGCGGTAATTGCAATATATGCCATGACATAGCTTGCGATTCTGCATTTTCTGCTTGAAATCTTCCATGCGCAGAATATTCCGACTGCCATAGGAATGAACCAGGTAAACTCTACCCAATACAAATTTCTCGCAAAATTTATGATCCACGGCGACAGCCAGAACGTTACAAAGAAACAAGCTGCCAATATTTCATTATATTTTTTTGCAAGTAATACAACTATCACAGCAAATACAAATGCTGTAATGACACAACATAACAGGTTCAGATTTGAAACTATTCCTCTGTTTCCGATCAGGCGTGCCAAATGTTTAAACACTTTTCCCTGAAGTCCATACTGGCTTGTATATGCCTGAAGCAGACTTTTGTGGAACTGCTCTCCTTTGGCATTTAAGAAAATGGCATTGTCTAACGAACCATTCTTTCCATAGGATATTCTCTCGCCATCTAATTTCATTATGATATTGGTTCCGTCATCTGAAATATCAATAATTTCTCTTTTAGAACCATCCGCAAACTGTATCCAGTTTCCGGCTGTTGCAACTTCCAGACTATACGGATTCATAGTCACTTTTATCGCGCACTCTGTCCGCGAATAACCATTATACCAGTCATCATCTGTTATATAGTTGTCTGTTCGAGAATTTCTCAGCCAGCCTTTTAAATTGCAATATCCTCCTAATCCAAATCCTGCGTCGGATTCATTTCTGAAATATTCTCCATCTTTATCTGCATATATCATTCCCAATACCAGTGATTCACTGTTCGCCTGGAATCCTTCGTATTTCTTGTTTTCACTATCTATAGAATTATACTCGTAATTCCATGCAAGAACAGTAGTCATAAACAATATAACAGCTGCAATTCCAAAACATTTCTTCCCTTTAATATCAAATGTTTTGTATGCTAAAAACAGCCATAAAGCTATCAAAAACATACAGATCAGAGCTTTATTTTGAAATGTAAATGTGGAGTGCTTATATGCAAATGATATGAGTGCGTCACCCTCGACATTTTCCGCCGGCAGATATGACCTTTTCACTTTCTGTAGATGCGGAGTTACCTCACAGTTTTCTGCTGAAACAGTCAGTTTGTATTTTTGACCCTGCTTAAGATCTGCCGATGTATAAACTTTGTACCAGGAATCTCCTCTCACAGTACTCAGATCAATAAGAACGGTGTCTTTTGTATTCCCCTTCTCATCTGCAATATTTACCTTGATCTCTCCTGAATTTTTAGACGGCTGGTTTTTAAAATATAATTCAATTCCGGTCATATACGGTTTTTTCGGTGAAAAAACCATATCATAATCTTGATCTGCAAGATCTATTTCTCCCTGATAATCGCTTTCTAAAATCTGACTTAAATCTACTTCTTCTCTGAAATAGCCGGTTCTGAATATGTCCATTGGTCCCATCAGTATCATATACAAAATTATTATTACTGAGGCAAGCCAGAAAAATGTTTTTTTCTTATTTATCTTTTTCATCTGCGTTTATAAATTCCTTTATCTCTTCTAATTCAGCTTCTTTTGTTTCAATATAATGACCGTTTCCACCAAAAGCCTCTGCATGAACAGTTCTGTAATCATAATTCGCAGGTACAGCATTGAGTTCATTTTTGAATTCTTCTCCGGTCAGATACTGATATAATTCTCCTGCGGAAAGCGGTTCCGTTGCCGGATGCCACAGCGTAATGTTATTCTTAAGTGCAATCTGAATATCATTCCAAAGCCTTCCAAGATTATAAAACTGATAGATGCTCCGGCTGTCTGTAAAATTGAGTGCTGAAAAGCCAAGTTTTCTGAACTTCTCTTTTAATAATTCTCTGTCCTGCTCTGAAACTGCGACTTTATAGAAACCATTATCCTGCAGACTATAATATTTTTTTAAATCCGAATCCTTTTCTGATAGCTCTCTGAATTTGGACTCTTTAAGCATAAACGGAATTACATTTATGTAATCATAGATGAAGTTCTTTTTTATGTTCTTTCCAAAAAGTCCCGGAAGTCGGATAATCAATGCATCCGGATATTTTTCTCTTACCCATAACTCCAGTTGATAGCGGTTAAAACCGTACGCATGAAGATCTTCCGTATCAATCTCTGAATTTTCGTCCACACCTACCGGTGTCTTAAACACATCGATTGTAGAAATCAATACAAGCTTCTTTGGGTTTATCTTTGTAATATTATCCTCAGCCTGTTTTATCAGCTCCATATCCTTTTCAGGTGCATTGTTTGCCAGATATTTTTCCGCTCTGAGTCCGGCATATATCAACAGATCAGGATTTGTCCCGTATGCTTCCTCTATATTCTTTGAGTTATATGCTCCATCAAAAGAGCCTGCTGCATATATATTACTTCCAACAAACCCTGTATAACCAACAAGTGCCGTTTTCATTATAATTCCCCTTTTACTTTGTTAATTTTTCTATGCTTTCAAAATTGTACTGTTTTCTTTTGAATACGAGGTCTACTAAAAGTTGTAAATATTTGATAATTACTGTTAAAATTCCAAACAGCGCAAAGAAAGCAACCGAAAGAAACAGGATCGTGGTTGTCCATCCAGCGACAGGAGTCGAAGTTGCATAAATTGTAATAGAATATATGATCATAAATACTGACATGATCATCATAAGTACTGTCATTAATTTTGAAAAAGAATATCCCACTTCTGTAAACAAAAGAAGTGAATCAACTGCAAGATCTGTTCGGAAGTTTTCTTCTTTTCTGTCTGTTTCGCGATCAACTGTATTCACAACTGTATATTTCACATTTGCAGTCTTCAGTCCGCAGTTTGCATACACAGCTTTCCTGTAAGGAATCGTCTTATTCATTGCATCAACACGGTTTAAGACCCTGCGGCTCAGCACTCTGAAGCTTTCTGTCGTCATCTTGTATGAAAGATTTGTATACCGGTCAAAGACCTTATAAAAAATCTTAGAAGAAAACTTTTCTTTTCGGTCTGCGGAAGCACTTACAATATCAAATCCTGTAAGTGATTTTCTGTAAATTTCCATTATCATATCTGGATTAAAATCAAGAATTGTATTATCAAACTCAAAAACAAAATCTCCGATTGACATATCAATTCCTGCATTCATAGACAGTTCAAGTCCATGAAAATAGCTCATATTTACAACAGAAACACTCGTAATACTTGCTTTCTCACTTGTTTCCTTTATTTTTTGCAGTGAACTGTCATCTGATGAATCATTTACACAGATAATTTCAGAATGTTCAAAGTTATTTTCCATTATCTCAATAATGGTACTTAAAAAACGGGTTATCCTGTTCTCTGCATTATGTACATATATTACCGCAGATGCAAAATTCTTCTCTTTATTCGCCATCACTTAACACCTCATCCAAATCATATACTGTATTAATTTTTCCTGATAAAACCGCAACAAACGTTGGTTTATCCGAAAATTTTCTTATTACTGTTGGTCTTGAATCATCTATCTCAGAACTCATAAGTATTGGTTTCATAGAGAAAAGTGATTTTACATATTCAAATCCATAATCGTCCAACATATATTTTCTTGCCAGATTTGCCATATATGGAAATGCTGTTGCCGGCTTCGCTGGACAATCATTACAGTTTCCGAGATGGAATGTCGAACAGAAACAATTGCTTTTTTCCTGACAGGCAAATGTAGGTACACCATCATAGCTTGTTGTATGCGGTGTAAATGTAACTGATGTTAATGAATGATAACCAGTTTTACCAAATGGCATAATTGAAAAAAACGGGCCATCCATGACCGTAAATCCAATATTTTTCAGTTTTTCATTCACATCGCAGAGAATGATTTCACAAAGTTCATATTTGATACCAAACTTCTCATATCCTACCATATCCAAAATCTGATTTGTTCCCGCATAAGTTGCATTCAATACAAATCCTGACTGATATGCCCCCCCGTCTGCGGTATGTACGACAAATGCGTCTGTATCCTTATCTATACTCCTGATGTCAACTCCATACTTAATTTCAACAGAATTCGGATATTTCGCCAGTTCTTCCATGAAATAGTCTTTCAATATCATTGCGTCATATGTGTATTCCCTTGTTCGGAATACCCCATCGCACATGCCATCTTTAAAATAATTTCCGGGATGTAATTCTTCACACGGAATGTTTGCTGCCTTGCAGAACTCTTTAAACTGCTTTCCATTTGACCATGAATACTCCGCTGACGTGGCATATATCTGGTCGAATTCTTTATTCACGCAAAAGGCATAATCTTTATTAAATCGTTCAAAGTATCCTGCTGATTTCATAGCTGTAGATATAGATCTCGGATAATGATAACCCTGGTGAACTCGCGCCTGATTAATGTATGTTGCTCTTCTGAACGGGGTCGAATCACATTCCAAAACAATTACATTCTGTCCTCTTCTACAGCAAAATAACGCTGAATATAAGCCATAAAGTCCGGCCCCAATGATGATTTTATCGTATTTTCTCATTTTCATCCCTTCATTAAATCTATGCTTTTTATTTCTTTTTCAAGCCATAAGAATCTTATCCTATAATATAATATAACCCCTGACTTTTCAAGTATTTACCAGATTTTGTGATATTATTTCATCCAACAGAAAAACCCCGGAAACCTTACGGTTCCGGGGTATCTTACGTTTGTGAGGTTCTTAAAAACTCATTATTTTCTATGATTTTCGTGTCTATATTGTCCTGTATTGTGGATTTTCCAGGCTATATTCCTATTCTCTTCATTTTTTAGTATCAAAATGGTATCACAGCCAGATTTTCATGAGCTGTCAACTTTCCGGTTGCAGAGTGCCAGTGGCACTCGTTTTGCAACGACCGAAGTGAAACGGAGACCTGTGACC